>ERZ777011.1228-NODE-1228-length-29069-cov-3.341215_pt1 | contig 29069 bp, 25 predicted proteins | sample MGYA00374964_ERZ777011 | MGnify/ENA primary metagenome ERZ777011 (study PRJEB29310, sample SAMD00008975) | mouse gut metagenome | study: EMG produced TPA metagenomics assembly of the Metagenome analysis of fecal microbiota from mouse which was promoted... | reverse complement strand
GTGAGAGCTGTAGAAATCCAGATTAATGCAGGTATAATCCAGTTATCAACAATTTTGTCAACAGATTGTTGATAACTTAATCCAAAATCATATCTGACACTTAACCAGATTAATGCCACTATAATTGAAACCATAGTAAATGCAGTTTTCAGCTTCCCCCATATTCCGGCAGCTACTACTATTCCACTGTCAGCTGCAATCAGACGCAGACCTGAAACCATAAATTCCCTTGCTCCTATTATTATAAGCGGTACTGCTCCGATATGGATTTCAGAAATTTCTACAAAGACAGCAAGTGCTGAAATTACAAGTACCTTATCAGCAAGGGGGTCTAAGAATTTGCCAAAATTCGTTACAAGATTCTGGCTTCTTGCGATTTTTCCGTCAAGTGCATCAGTTATTGAAGCTGCTGCAAATATAATTAATGCAATAAGATAGTGAAATGAAATATCAAGATACATAAAAAGAAGAAAAAACGGAATAAGAAAAACCCTTAACAATGTAAGCTTGTTTGGCAGATTCATTTCAAAATCACCTCTCCAATCAAATCGTAATCAAGTGTATCAGTAACCTTTATTTTTACATAATCACCAACGGTAAGCGGTTTTTCAGATATGAAAAATATTTTGCCGTCAATATCAGGTGCATCCATTGCCGTCCTTCCAAAAAAGCAATCCGCAAACCTGTCGAATCCCTCAACTACTGCCTCAAGCTCACAATCCATAAGCTTTTTATTATTATCATAGCTCACTTCAAGCTGCTGTTCCATTATGATTTCCGCACGGTGAGCAGCTATCTCAGGTTCAATCTGATTTTCAAATCCGGCAGCCTTTGTACCCTCCTCTGCTGAAAACGGAAAACATCCAAGTCTATCAAATCTTATACGCTGAACAAATTCAGCCAAATTATTGAACTGTTCTTCTGTTTCACCGGGAAACCCTGTTATAAGAGTTGTACGCAGAATAACATCCGGAATTTTTTCACGTATATGATTAAATAAGTTTTCCAGTTTTTCCTCATCGCCCCACCGATTCATACGGCTAAGAATTTCACCGTCACAATGCTGGATTGGTATTTCAAGATACTTGACAAGCTTTTCTTCACTTGCAATAGTATCAAGCAATTCATCTGTAATTCGCTCAGGATAACAATAAAGTGTACGAATCCATTTCAGACTATCTATTTTACAAAGTTTTCTTAGAAGCTCGGGAAGTTTTGATTCACCATACAAATCTTCTCCGTAACGTGACGTATCCTGTGCAATTACAACCAACTCCGTTACTCCGTTTTCCGCAAGCTTTTCTGCCTCTGCAAGTATATCTTCCATAGGAACACTTCTGTATTTTCCCCTGATTGACGGAATAGCACAGTAAGTACAGCAGTTTGAACAGCCTTCCGCAATCTTAAGATAACTGAAAAACGGCAATGTTGATATAATTCTGTCGCCTGTAAGCTCTGCATCAAGCTTGGGTGCAAAATCTATTATCCTTTCTCCATTAAGCACCTCATTAAGTATATCAACAATATCCTTATTGTTACCTATGCCGATTACTGCGTCTGCTTCCGGAAAAAGTTCTGCTGCTTCCTCTTTATATCGTTCAGTAAGACATCCTGTGATAATAATCTTTTTTATAGTACCCTCATTTTTAAGTGTTACAAGTTCAAGAATTGTTTCAATAGCTTCTTCTTTGGCTGACTGTATAAATCCGCAGGTATTTACTATGGTAACATCAGCCAGTCCTGCTTCCGTAACAAGTTCATAACCGTTTTTTCTGAGCTTGAACAGCATTCTTTCAGAATCCACAAGATTCTTTGAACAGCCCAGCGATACCATTCCTATTTTTATGGACATTATTTATCCCCCCTATTATTCTGTATTATTAAAATATTCTTTTACTGCACAGTTTATCTCATCAAATCCATAACCGTATCTTACAAGAGCATTTTTGGCTTTTTCTATTGAATTTCTGTCAGCACTATCAGTCAGATATCTGTAATACTTTTTTTTCAGCAATTCCATAAGATTTTGAGAATAAGATTCATTATACTTAATAAGCACATCTTCTGCGATATTTTCATCAATGCCCTTCTGTATAATCTCACGCTTTACACGCCTGTATCCATATTTTTTTGACTCAACAAGTTTTCCTGCAAGCCTTTCAGCATAACGCCTGTCGTCTATAAGACCTGCTCCTGCAAGTTTCCTTATTACAGAAAGACAAAGCTTTTCGCTTTTATATGTTTTAATAATCTTTTGATACATATCTTCTGCCGAATAATCACGGTAATCAAGACAATACAATGCATACTGATATGCACGATGAAAATTTGACGCATATACTATCTTTTTAAGCTCGTTTTTATCTATCCGCATACCGACTGAAAGACCAAAGTCAACTATTATATCAATATGCAGATAAAGTTTTTTCTGAGAATCAAGCTCAACTTCATAGGTTTTTCCTTTATACTGTTTTATTGAAGTTATTTCCATTGTTATTCAGCAGGTGTAAATTCATCAAAATCTTCATCTATATCACTGATAATATCATCGTCCGTACCCGCAGCAGCAACAGCAGCAGCTTTACTTTTTTTATCCTTTTTGTCATCAGGATTATTATTCATAAGCTCACTTTTGCGTGTAAGAATCTGCTCTTCAATTTCCTGCATAAGCTCAGGATTATTCTTAAGAAGCTCCTTTACATTGTCACGACCCTGTCCAAGTTTCTGGTCTTTATAGCTGAACCATGAGCCGCCTTTCCTGATTATATCCAAATCTACAGCAATATCAAGAACTTCTCCAGTACGTGAAATACCCTGACCGTACATCATATCAAATTCAGCTTCCTTGAACGGCGGGGCTACCTTGTTCTTTACTACCTTACAACGTGTGCTTGCACCGATTATCTGTCCGCCGTCTTTGATAACTTCTCCTCGGCGTACTTCAATTCTTACAGAGGAATAAAATTTCAATGCACGTCCGCCCGGAGTTGTTTCCGGATTTCCATACATGACTCCGATTTTCTCACGTACCTGATTTATGAAAATAGCTACACAACTTGACTTTGCAATAGCGGCTGTAAGCTTTCTCATAGCCTGAGACATAAGCCTTGCAAGCTGTCCAACGTGCAAGTCGCCCATTTCACCATCAATTTCAGCACGTGTAGTCATAGCTGCAATGGAATCAAGAACTATAACGTCAATTGCTCCTGAACGGATAAGAGCTTCGGCAATTTCAAGTGCCTGTTCTCCGCTGTCCGGCTGTGATACAAGAAGATTATCTATATTTACACCCAATGCCCTTGCATATGTCGGGTCAAGAGCATGTTCAACATCAATAAATGCAGCATCTCCGCCCATCTTCTGAGCCTGAGAAATAATAGAGAGTGCAACGGTAGTTTTTCCTGAACTTTCAGGACCATAAATCTCAACGATACGTCCACGTGGTACACCGCCGATGCCAAGAGCCATATCAAGCCTCATGGAACCTGTGGGAATAGCATCAACATTAAGAGCCTGAGCCTGCCCGAGACGCATTACAGCTCCTGCACCATATTTCTTTTCAATAAATTTAATAGCACTTTCAAGAGCAGATTTTTTATCCTCCTGAGTTGATGCTTTTACAACAACGGGCTTTTTTGCAAGTTCCTTCTTAGCCATTTTCATTTCCTCCGTTTAAATTTTTTCTGCTGTCACAGTACGGATAATGCCGCCTGTATCTTTTGTTAAATTTATATTTATAAAATCATTTGATTTTAAAATTCCGGAAACAGCTTCATGTTGTCCCATTCCGAATTCATAACAGATATATCCGCCGGTTTTCAGGCATTTACCCCATATCTTCGTTATTGCCCTGTAAAAATCAAGTCCGTCATCGCCCCCGAAAAGTGCAGATTCAGGTTCTGCCTGCACTTCTTTCTGCAAATCCTGCATTTCCTCAGCGGTAAGATATGGCGGATTACTTGCTATTATATCAAAATCTCTGAATTTTTCAGCTATTTCAAACATCAGTACATCTGCTTTAATTGCTTTTACATTAGCATTATTAAATCTGATATTTTCCTCAAGATATTCAAATGCAGTATCAGAGTTTTCAACGGCATAGAGCTGAGAATGTGGAATTTCTTTACTAAGCGTTATGGCAATGCATCCGCTCCCACTGCATAAATCCAGAATTTTCGGAGACTTTAAATCATTATTTCTGCATATGTCAAGAACATTTTCAATCAATATTTCCGTATCGGGACGGGGAATTAGTACCCCTTTGCCCACTTTAAACCTATATTTCCAGAAATCCCATTCCCCTAAAAGATACTGCAACGGATAACCTTTGCTTCTTTCTGATACAAGAGCATAAATTTTTTCAGCCGTTTCAGAATTTACAGATTTATTTGGCATGAAAAGCGGATTTCTGTCATTTAACAAATCCTGAAAAATGCAAAGAGTATCAAATTCACTGTCAGAAATTCCTGCATCATCCAAAATCTTTATGCATTCCTTATACAATTTTAATCGGCTTACCATTTATCTTCCTCTTTATCTTCTGGAATACATACTTTCAATGCCGTGATTGCAATTTCAATCATGCTGTCATCAGGCTCACGGGTAGTAATCCTCTGCATGAGAAGTCCGGGAGCTGAAAGTATCTTTGTAAAAATATTGTCATTGTTTCCTGCAAGTCTTATGCACTCATATGAAATACTTACAACAAGCGGAAGTGTAAGTATACTTATAATTGACCTCTGCCACCACAGCAAACCCTTTGGCACAAAACACATCACAAATATACCTATAATCAGAACTATAAATATAAAGCTTGTTCCGCATCTCTTATGAAATCTTGTCTGTTTACGGACGTTTTCAATAGTAAGGGGAAGTTCCGCTTCGTGACATGCTATTGTTTTATGCTCTGCTCCATGATACATATACTGCCGTTTTATATCCTTCATAAGACTTACAGCCCACATATACAATACAAACAGTGCTATTTTTACAATACCCTCCAGAACTGAACGCAGTATGCCCATATTCTCAGCATCAGGTATCAGCCCAACAAAAAATTTGGGAAGAACAAAAAACAGTCCGACAGCTACAACCATACCTATAACCGAACCTATAACCATAATTATATTTGTTGCTGTTTCACTGAGCTTTTCTTCCTCATTTTCCTCAGTCATCTGCTTTTCGGCCGATTTCATTGTATATTTATATCCTTTGATAAGCGAACAAACAAAATTGAAACAGCCTCTTATAAAAGGAGTCCTTTTATACCATGGTGCAGACTTTCCGTTATTTTCTTCCCACGTTTCAAGGTCAATTGTACCATCAGGAAGCCGGCACGCCATTGCTCCCTTGGTTGGTCCGAGCATCATTATACCCTCAATTAGTGCCTGCCCGCCTATTTTAGATTTAAATTTTTCTCCACTGTTATTACCTTTTCCCATTTCTCTATTATACCCCATTATCAATCACGATTTGTCGGCAGGGTTATCCTTACCTGTGTACCCTTGCCCTCACCTGCACTTGAAATATCCATAGTACCTCCATGCATGGCTATAATTTCATCAGCAACAGCAAGTCCGATTCCCGAACCCCGTCTTGTATGATTAGCTTTATAAAATTTTGTCTTAACTTTTGCCAAATCAGATTCCTTTATTCCGCATCCTGTATCTACTACAGAAACAATAATTTTTCCGTCTTTTTCCCTTGCCCTTATGGTTACAGTATCACCGTCTGAGGAGTACTTAACAGCGTTGTCAATTATATTGATAAAAACCTGTCTGATTCTGTTCTTGTCTCCGTATACGAACGGAAGCATTTCAGGTTCTTCATAAATTATCTTAATATTGTCACGTCTTGCCTTATCACTGTAAATCAATACAGCATCTCCCAGTTCAGCAAGAATATCCATATTTGCATTCTGCAAGGTAAAATGACCGTTTTGCATACGTGAAAAGTCAAGAAGCTCTTCTACCATCTGAGAAAGCCTCTCTGTCTCATTTACTATAACTCCTACACCCTTTTTCATTGTATCAGGATTCTCTCCGCCGTCAACCATAAGAGTTTCCGCCCAGCCTTTTATTGCCGTAAGCGGAGTTCTCAACTCATGAGAAACGGAAGATATAAATTCATTCTTCATGGCTTCCGCAGACGAAAGCTCATCAGCCATATGATTTATTGCAGTACAGAGTTCACCTATTTCATCATCACTGTTATTATGTATCCTTATTGAAAAATCGCCCATTGCAAATTTGCGTGTGATTCCGCTTATCTGACGTATAGGCTTGACAATCGAGCCTGCAAAATAAAGTCCCATAATTACAATGATTAAAATAACTGCTGTACTTATCGCTGTAACAAAAAGAATATAACCTTTTATCGTGTTATCTATTTCGGTAAGGGATGTAACCATACGCACAGAACTGTATTCACTGTTGAACGATGACAAAGGTACAGATACGGCAAGAATCTTTTCGCCGCCGGAAAGCCTGTATATACTACTTCCTTCACCATTCTGCATTGCCTGTTCATAATCTGGCATTATTGAATCTTCGTCCGGAGAAAATCCTGAAGAAGTCAGTACAACTCTTCCTTTTGAATTGACCGCCATAAGCTCAATTTTATCCTTTTCATTAAAAGTTTCAAGCATATTTCTCATTTCAGAAGAAAAATTAGCTGAACTGTCCTGTGAATGAATACTGAGTACGCTTGCAACAGCATTTATCTTTGATACAAGATACTGTTTCGCAGAGTTATAATAATAACTCTGCACAGCATAAATAACAATCATTTCAATAACAAGAAGAGCGAGTATGATTACCCCCAGATTATTGAAAATCCAGCGTTTTGTAATACTCTTTTTAGCCATTATTGCATATCATTCCATTTATATCCATATCCCCATATAGTTATTATATATTTAGGACTGGAAGGTTCTTCCTCTATCTTCATGCGTATACGCCTGATATTTACATCCACTATCTTGTCATCACCGTAATAACTTTCACCCCATATATGATTGAGTATGCTTGCCCTGTCAAGAGCTGTATTCTTATTATTCATAAAATATTCAAGAATCTGATACTCAACCTGTGTAAGTTCAATCGGATTATTGTTTTTTGTGACAGTACGGCTTTTCAGATTAAGCACAAAAGGTCCGCTCTCAATCAGGGACTGCTTTTCATTCTTTATAAAACTCATGCATACACGACGATATATAGCATCAACACGTGCAGTAAGCTCTGAAGGTGAAAACGGTTTTGTTATATAATCATCCGCACCAATCATAAGTCCGCTTACCTTATCCATTTCCTGTGTTCTTGCCGTAAGCATGATAATACCTATGGTTGAGCTTTTTTCCCTGATTTTCTTGCATACTGTAAAACCGTCAATTCCGGGCATCATTATGTCAAGAAGAACAATATCAAAGTTACCGTGTTCGCTCTCAAAAGTTTTAAGAGCCGCTTCACCACAGTTGACATCAACGACTTCATATCCGGCACGTTTCAGATTTATAACAACAAATTCTCTTATTGTATCTTCATCTTCGCAAATCAAAATACGTTTCAATTCAAGTCACTCCTCTGTTCAATCATTAATTTTTATAGACAAATCCTATGGCAGTATCAGCCTGACTTATGGACAGATTGTCATCATTATCAGCAGAAGGCGGTATATACGCAAGATATGATGACTTCCCCTTGGTTCTTAAAATCATATAACCTGTGGATATTCTGTCCTCACGTGAAGCCTCATCTTCCGCACAGTAAATCCGCAGAAGCTCTCTTCCGATTTTATCACCGTCATAAACACAGAATACCATTTCTTCATTTATAGCGTCTCTCTTTACCGTGACTTTATTCCGCCATTTTTCAGGAAATATAAAAATATAGCCTTCTCCAACGCTGTAATATGATGTATACTTACGTTCCAGTTTGTTATTGTCGCTAATGCACAACCAATCTGTAAGGCTTATCTGTTCACTTTCAGGCACATCCTCATATCCCGGAGAAATAACCTGAACGGGAATTTCAAGCTGTCCGTCATTGTCAACATCATACGATACACCTCCTGATGGTCTTAAGGTTGTATCTGATTCTGATGACTCTTCAAAAACTTTATTAAGTCCTGTTTCGTCCATATAAATAATATCAGTTTGTATAAAACCCGTACCGGAAACAGCATCTATATAAAGTCCCCGTTTCCCACTGCTTAAATTACCATAACCTATTCTGTCAAATTCTGTAAAGCTATTATTTAATTCGATTCTGTACTGATGATATTTCCCCTTATTATCAAGCTTATAAGCTTCTACCACCGCTGGTTCACCACCTGCTGCACCTTTAAGAAGTAGGAACTCATTTTCACCATCTCCGTCCAAATCCGTTACATCAATAAATGAGTATGACTCAGAAAATGTTCTTTCAAGCTCACCATCGATGTAACTGTAAATAACTGCTGTTTTTTCATTTCTGTTAATAAGACTGCTTCCGATTATCAGATTCATACGCTGATTTTCACCCAGTCTTGAAATCATAACAAGCTCAATTTCAGAACTGTCGGCAGGTGTGTCATATACAGAACGCCATGAACCGCTGTCACTGTCCAGAATATTTATTCTCAATGTGTTTTCCTCAACAGTGAGACCATTTTTTTCATAGAATACAACAGCCTCATTTGAACCGTCACCGTCAATATCTTCAACTATAAAGGCAGAAAGATATTTTCCCGATTTAGGGTATTTAAGCCTTATAGAAGCTCCTGTAGCGTCAGTGAGTGCATTGTAAATTTGTTGCTGTTCCAAACTTAGTTTAGGCGGAGTCATGAGGGTATCTATACTTGTACCGAATGTACAGCCTGTAAGTATAAGCATACTTATGAATGTCACTGTAAATTTAAATTTATGCATTCTCTATTATATCAGCCAATATTATTCCTGTTTTTCAAATTTATATAATCAAGCTCTTTTGCAATAGCCTTGTATGCAGGTCTGATAATTCTGTTTCCTGTAATAATTTCTTCCATACGATGAGCAGCCCATCCTGCTATTCTTGCAACAGCAAAAAGAGGAGTGAATAATTCATCAGGTATATCAAGCATACGGTAAACCAATCCTGAATACATATCAACGTTTGCACACATTGCTTTGCTATTTCCCTTTACTTCCTTGAAAATTTCAGGTGTAAGACGTTCAATGGTCTCAAGCAGTCTGAACTCTGCTTCAATTTCCTTCCCTTTTGCAAGTTCAAAGGCTTTTTTCTTCAATATTACTGCCCTTGGGTCTGATATTGTATAGACAGCGTGTCCCATCCCGTAAATAAGACCGGATTTATCATTTGTTTCCTTTCTTATTGTACGTCGCATATAGTCAGCAACTTCACCTTCATCTTCCCAATTCTTAATGTTGGCCTTGAAATTGTCAAGCATATTTATAACCTGAATATTAGCTCCGCCATGACGTGAACCTTTAAGAGAACATATAGCAGATGAATATGCAGAATACGGGTCGGTTCCGGAAGAAGTAAGCACACGGCACGTAAAGGTTGAATTATTTCCGCCTCCGTGTTCCGCCTGTAACATAAGAAGCCTGTCAAGCATCTGAGCTTCTTCTTTTGTATATTGTCTGTCCGGACGGAGCAGTGACAAAATGCACTGAGCAGTATTTTCTTCATAATTAATTGGATGCATAAACATAGTTCCGTTATCAAAAACACGTTTTTTCACCTGATAAGCATTCGCCATAATAACAGGAAGTTTTGCAATAAGACTTACAGCAGTCAGCATTTCATTTTCCAGTCCCTTGCTCTCGCATTCCTCATCATATGAATAAAGTGCAAGAACTGAACGTGCAAGTTTATTCATGATATTTTTTGAAGGAGCTTTAAGAATCATATCTTCAACAAATCCGGCAGGCAAATCTCTTTTAAGGGAAATATATGTAGAAAAACCATCCAGTTCCTTTTTTGAAGGAAGATGACCGAAAAGAAGCAGGAAAACAGTTTCTTCAAAACCGTATCTGTCCTCCTCCTCAACATTATTTACAATATCATTGATGTTATATCCCCTGTAAATAAGCTGACCTGGAATAGGTTCAACTTCTCCTTCATTTATGAGATATCCATGAACATTACATATATTTGTAATTCCTGCAACAACACCCGTACCGTCACTGTTGCGCAGACCTCTTTTAACGTGGTATTTTTCGTAAAGTTTTTGTTCAATAGCGGAATTTTCTGAAAGCTCTCTGCATAAATCTTTAATATTAGCACCTGAAATAATTGATGACATTATAATCACACTCCTGTTTTATAATAATATAATTATTATACACTATTTTTTATGCTATGTCAATCTTAATATTTTATACAAGGAGGAAAAATGAAAAAAATAATACTTTCTGTTGCAGCACTTTCAGCCTCAGTTATCGTCATACCTGCAATTTTTGTCTTTTTTTCGGGAAGTACATCAGGAAATTCATTTGCTGCAAAAGAAACAGATGTTTCTGATATTGTTCTGGAAGAATATATATTGGATGAAACTAACGTTTCGGAAACTTATAAAGTACTTGACATTACAAGCGGACAGGTTATTGAAGTTCCTATACGTGATTATATTATAGGTGCGGTGTGTGCCGAAATGCCTGCTGCATTTGAAGAAGAAGCACTTAAAGCTCAGGCAGTGGCAGCACATACCTATGCTGAACGTCAACACATTCTGGAAAATGATAATCCTTCTCCTGAACTCCTGGGAGCGGATTTTTCAAATGATACCTCAAAATATCAGGGATATTTCACTGAAAGTCAGATTAAACATTATTTTGGTGAAAATTATGAAGAATATTACAGTAAAATAAGCAGTGCAGTGGATGAAGTACTTCCATACATCATAACAAGTAATGAACAGCCTATTATTGCAGCATTTCATTCAATGTCATCAGGAATGACTGAAAGTGCAGAAAATGTATGGGGTGCAGAAGTTGATTATCTTGTTCCAGTCGACAGCAGTTATGATAAATCAGCTCCCCGATATACTGAAGAAGTAAGCATTGATAAAGCTTTTCTCAAAAACAGTCTTGAAAATTATTTCGGAGATATAAATCTTGGAGAAAATATAAGTGAATGGATTATCCCTGCTGAAATTTCAGATTCCGGAACAGTTCTTACTGCTCTTGTCGGCGGAAAAACCGTTACAGGAAATGATATACGTACCGCCCTTGAACTGCGTTCAGCTGATTTTGAAATAAAATACGCTGATGAAAAAGCAATTATAACAACAAAGGGATTCGGTCACGGTGTAGGTATGAGTCAATACGGTGCAAATGCTATGGCTGAAAAAGGAAGTTCATGGCAGGAAATTATTAATCACTATTATACGGGATGCGAAATTAAAAAAGTTTTTTAGATTATTGACATTTTTCAAGTTATATGATATATTATAAAAACAAAAAAATTTGGTCACGATGTGGATATAAGTAAATACAGTGTAAATGCTATGACTGAAAAAGGAAGCTCATGGAAGGAAACTATTAATCACTATTACACGGGATGCGAAATTAAAAAAGTTTTTTAGACTATTGACATTTTTCAAGTTATGTGATATACTATAAAAGCAAAATAAAAAATCGCTTTAAAGTGTTAAAGCATATGAAAGGACTATATAATAATGAAAGAAGTTTCAAAACTTATGGGCTTCAGAGCTGATATTAAGGTTCTTGATGCTACCTTGCGTGATGGCGGACTTGTTAATGACTTCCGTTTTTCTGATGAATTTGTAAAAGCTCTTTATCTCGCCAATATCCGTGCAGGCGTTGACTATATGGAATTTGGCTATAAAGGCGATAAAAGTATGTTTGACGTTGATAAATTCGGTCCGTGCAAATTCTGCGACGATGACTATTTACATTCAATAGTCGGTGAGAATAATACTGACCTGAAACTTGCTGTTATGGCTGACGTCGGAAGATGCGACTATAAAAATGACATTCGTGACAGAAGTGAAAGTCCCGTTGATTTAATACGTGTTGCAACATACCTTCATCAGATTCCTACTGCTGTAAGTATGATTGAAGATGCTAAAAACAAGGGATATGAAGTAAGCTGTAATATCATGGCCATATCAAATGCACGTGAATCAGATATTCAGGCGGCACTTGATATTCTCGGAAAATCTCCTGTTGACGTTTTCTATATCGTTGACAGCTTCGGTTCTCTTTACCCAGAACAGATTGCCCGTACTGTTGACATTTATAAAGAATATGCTGAAAAATACAATAAAAAACTCGGCATACACGCTCACAATAATCAACAGCTTGCATTTGCAAATACCATTGAAGCTGTCGGTGACGGTGTTGACTGGCTTGACGCTACATATGCAGCTATGGGCAGAGGAGCAGGAAACTGTGCTATGGAGCTTTTGCTCGGATTCCTGAAAAATCCAAAATACAATGTATATCCTGCAATTCAGTTTATTGAAAAGCATATCCCTACTATACGTGAAGCAGGTGCAGTATGGGGTTATGACTTCCAGTACATGATGACCGGTCTGCTCAATCAGCATCCGAGAACTGCTATTGAGTTTACTAAAAACGGAAGAACTGATTACTCTGAGTTTTATAAGGAAATTCTTGCTCAGGAATAAAAAATATGTCGGATTCTTAATAAGAGTCCGACGTTTTTATTTATTTTTTTCTATTGAAAATTCCGCTAACTAATGGTACTGCAACACTGAATCCAAGAGCCGTCAGAAGCTGATTCCGTGTGAGCATTACTGTTTCAAAAACTGTCTGCAATGGCGGTATAATTACAGCGGCAGCGAGTGCTGCGAATGATACTATAACAGCAAGAATCAATTTGGGATTACTGAACAGATTAATTCTGAAAATGGATTTTGTTTCCGATTTGCATTCAAAAACGTGTATAAGCTGTGACATTACAAGAGTTATAAGTGCAGCCGTACGGCTTGCCTCAATACTTCCGCCCATCTGCATAACTGTAGTAAATGATGCAAGGGTTGAAAGTCCTATAAATATACCTCTAAATAAAATTTTCCACATCAGACCATCTGAAAAAAATCCTTCATCTGATTTTCTCGGAGGTCGGCTCATAATATCATCATCAGGCTGTTCAAGCCCGAGAGCTATGGCAGGAAGTCCATCTGTAGCCAAATTTACAAGAAGTAACTGAACAGGCATAAGTATTATCGGCATACCCATTAAAATTCCAAGAAACATTGTAAGTACTTCTCCTATGTTACATGACAGCAGATACCGAACAAATTTTCTTATATTTGAATATACACATCTGCCTTGTTCAACTGCATTTACCAACGTTGCAAGATTATCATCAAGAAGTATAACATCTGCCGCCTGTTTTGTTACATCTGTGCCAGTAACTCCCATTGCAACACCTACATCTGCTTCTTTTATCGCCGGAGCATCATTCACTCCATCACCTGTCATTGTTACTATCTCACCTTTGCGTTTGAAACTGCGTACAATCCTCAATTTATGTATTGGCTCAACTCTTGCAAAAACCGTATAATTATTTATGCATCTGTCAAGTTCTTCATCGCTCAGTTTATCAAGTTCAGCTCCTGTCATTGCCTTACCGTTTTTCAAAAGTCCTGCTTTTTTTGCAATTGCCACAGCAGTATTTTTATGGTCGCCTGTAATCATAACAGTCTTTACAGATGCCGCTGCACATTTTCTTATAGCAGTTTTAGCTTCTTCCCTCGGTGGATCAAGCATACCGGCAAGTCCGAGGAATATGAGATTTCCCCTGTTATAATCAAAACTGTCCGAAACACAGTAGGCAAGTGCAAGAACTCTCAAAGCCTTATCTGACATATCAATAACCTGAGATGATATTTTCTTCTTCATTGATAAGGAAAGAGGTAAAATCTCACCCTTATGATTAATATACTGACTGCATCTTGGCAATATAACTTCCTCTGCACCTTTAAAATAAATTCTTTTTTCTGAATGCTCTGCACAATGTACTGCCATAAATCTGGTTTCACTGTCAAACGGAAATTCTTTTAGCTTATGACATTCATTTTCAAGCGATTCTCTTGTGATTCCTGCCTTTGCAGCAGCAACAAGAAGCGCAATTTCTGTGGGGTCACCTGTAACACTCCATTCTCCCTTACCTTTTAAAGAACCTCTTCTCCGGCTTGAATTTGTCTTATCCGAGAAAATTACAGCTGTTGAGCATATAACTCCGCATTTGAGTGTCTCTGTAAGGGATTTCTCATTTCTGGGATTTACTGCTATATTTTCACCCTGAGTAACTTCACCGCTTATTCTGTAACCCATTCCGCTGAAATAATAACTGCTGTCGACTAATGCAAGCTCAGTAACAGTCATTTTATTTTCAGTTATTGTACCTGTTTTATCTGAACATATGACAGACGCACAACCCAAAGTCTCAACACTGTGAAGCTTATTTACAAGTGCTTTTTGCTTCAGCATACGGCTTACAGCAAGGGCAAGGGCAATTGTTACCGTTGCAGGAAGTCCCTCAGGAATGGCTGCAATTGCTACTGTTATGCCAGTCATGAGCATAGTGAAAACATCTTCTCCACGCAATACACCTGCTCCGAAAACTGCCACACAAACCAACAGACAGATTACCGCTACTATTTTGCCAAGCTCTGCAAGACGCTTCTGCAATGGAGTAAGTTCCTTGTCAATATCAGCAAGCATTTCAGAAATACGTCCCATTTGAGTCCTTTTGCCTGTTGCTATAACTCTTGCCCTACAAGTTCCCTTTGTTGCAGAAGTTCCGCAGTAAACAATATTCGGCTTATTTATACTGTTATCCATATCATTTGCAAGACCTGCTTTTTTTGCCGCTGCTTCCGACTCACCTGTAAGAATTGATTCATCTGCAAAAAATCCCGCTGAATTAAGTATAACACAGTCCGCCGGTATTCTGTCGCCTGCTTCCAGTTCAATAATATCATCTGTTACAAGACGTTCTGCCTCAATCTCTTTAAGTCTGCCGTCACGATAACACTTTGCTGTCGGTGCAGACATTGATTTAAGTGCCTCAAGTGTATGCTCTGTACGGTATTCCTGAATAAATCCAAGAACCGCATTGAGCAATACAATTAAAATAATTGTTACTGCATCTGATACCTCGCCAAGAAGTACAGAAACAACAGTAGCTGCCAGAAGAATCATAACCATGACGTCTTTGAACTGATTTACAAAAATTTTAGCAGCACTCGTTTTCTTTTTGTCCTCAAGAACGTTCGCTCCCTCTGTTTTAAGCCTTGCAGAGGCTTCCTTTTCTGTAAGTCCCATAATAACACCCCTTCGAGGATAATTTGTCCTTAAAGGATATGCTGGATTAAAAAAATTTATGATTAAATTGTTCCATGTGAAATAATTCATGTCCAATAAAAAATGTTCCACGTGGAACATTCGCAGAACATTTTTATAATCTTTTAAATCATTCAGCAGATTTCATAATTTATATTAAACTATATATCAAAAAAATTATATACCTGCTGTATAAACTAATCTATTAGATAATAGTTTGTTCATATTTTAAAAAAACTTGAAATAACTTACTGCATCTGCTAAAGACTTCAATTACTCTTCTGGTTCGTGAATTTCTCCTACAATTGGAAGCGGGTCTATACCTTGTCTTGTATAATAGTCAGAAAGAGCTGAACGCACTGCCTGTTCTGCAAGTACAGAACAATGGATTTTTACGGCAGGAAGTCCGTCAAGTGCTTCAACAACCGCATCATTGGTAAGTTTCAGTGCATCATCAATTGACTTTCCTTTGATAAGCTCAGTTGCCATTGATGAAGTTGCAACAGCCGCCCCACATCCGAATGTCTTGAATTTTGCATCAGTAATTATACCATTATTTATTTTAAGGTACATTTTCATAATGTCTCCGCACTTAGCATTTCCAATTTCTCCAATACCGTCAGCATCTTCAATTTCACCTACATTTCTCGGATTTGAAAAATGGTCCATAACCTTTTCACTGTACATCATAATATTATATCCTCCTTATATTGTTCCACGTGGAACATTTTTAATTATATCGTTTTTCCTTATTTGATTCTTTTGTACATCTTTAAGAAGAAAACCTGCATTTTCCCCCTCAGATATTTCTAAAATCATTTTTCTCCAAATCTCAATAGCAAGAATTTCTGATGTACTTACAATTACTATTTTATCGCCTTTTCTGAATTTACCTGCTGTAACAGTTCCAACAACAACCGTACCTCTGCCATTTATATAAACTCAGAATGATTTATATCGAAAATTTTTGAATCCTTATTGCAGGATTTTTCATATTAATGGATTTCCCTTTCATCATCAGTTTCATTTACACGGTAAAAAAACCTGTTGAAAATTCTCATTATTCGTATTTTTCACCCTTCATCATCTTTTCCCATACAGGTGACATCGAACGAAGACGCTCTACAACCTTCGGAACAACCTCAAGAATATAATCAACATCTTCATCGGTAACATCTTCCTCAATCGAAAGACGGAGAGAACCATGTGCAATTTCATGCTTCAATCCGATTGCAAGAAGCACATGTGATGGGTCTAGTGAACCAGAAGTACAGGCAGAACCAGATGACGCACATATTCCATACATATCAAGCATAAGCAATAAGGATTCGCCCTCTATTCCCTCAATGGAAATATTCAGATTGCCTGGTAAACGCTTTTCCCTGTCGCCGTTCAGACGTGTATAAGGAAGCTTTAAAATACCGTCAATAAGCCTGTTTCTTCTGGGAGTTATAATTTCTGCCTTTTCAGCAATATTTTTGCAGGCAGACTCCACTGCAACACCAAGTCCGACTATTGCGGGAACATTTTCCGTACCTGCACGCTTGTTTCTTTCCTGTCCACCTCCATGAATGAGATTGGGAATTACAATACCTTTTCTTATATAAAGTGCACCGATACCCTTCTGTGCATGAAGTTTATGACCAGAAAGTGAAAGCATATCTATTCCCTGCTTATGAACATCTATCTCAACATGACCAACCGCCTGAACCGCATCAGTATGGAAAAGCACTTTTTTTTCTTTACAGATTTCTGCAATTTCATCAATCGGCTGAATTGTGCCTATTTCATTGTTTGCATACATTATAGTAACAAGTGCCGTATCTTCACGAATTGCATTTCTTATGTCCTCCGGATTTATAAGTCCTTTTTCATCAACAGGAATATAAGTAACGTCAAAACCCTGTTTTTCAAGATATTCAACGGTATGAAGTACTGCATGATGTTCAAACACTGATGTTATAATATGCTTTTTACCTTTTTTTGCAAGACGTTCGGCAGTTCCTTTTATTGCCCAGTTATCAGATTCCGAACCGCAGCTTGTAAAGAAAATTTCATTGGTGTCCGCACCTATAGCTGCTGCAACTTTGGCACGTGCATTTTCAATATCACGCTGTGCATTACGTCCAAGCTCATATATACTTGATGCATTTCCATAGGAATTACGGAAATGAGGCATCATAGCATTCAAAACTTCCTCTGAAACCGCAGTGGTTGCCGCATTATCGGCATATATAAATCTCTTTTCCATTTCAATTTCCTTTCCTGATTAAAATTGTTCCACGTGGAACATTATTGACTGAATTTATCTCTTTGTTCCACAGCAAGTCTGTCACATCTTTCATTTTCAGGATGACCTGCATGCCCTTTTACCCATTTAAAAGTTACATTATGCTTGTCCAGAAGTGGCAGAAGCTGTTCCCATAAATCGATATTCAAAGCCATTTTACCATCAGATTTTTTCCAGCCCTTTTTCCGCCAGTTATATACCCAGCCTTTTGTTACGCTGTCAACCACATATTTGCTGTCAGTAGTAATAATAACATTGCAAACTTCTTTCAATGCAGAAAGACCGGCAATAACACCCATAAGCTCCATACGGTTATTTGTGGTATGTGATTCACCGCCAGAAAGCTCTTTTTCGATATTTCCAAATCTTAGAATTGTACCGTACCCGCCTGCTCCGGGATTTCCGCTGCACGCACCATCTGAAAAAATTTCGATAGTTTTAATAAAAATCCCCTCCTATTAATCATAGTCACTTAATATATTATAACCCTATAATTCAAAAAAAGTTTAATTGTTAACTTTTGTAAACCCGAAAAAAGTTAGTTTAAACTTACAAAAAATCTCCTCTGCAAAAATACAGAGGAGATAAATTATTTATTCAATTATTGGGAGTTTTACTTCAGCTGTAAAGACATCTCCGTCTATCGTTATTCCGAATGTACCTCCGCAGGCCTCCGTAAAACTTTTAGCAATTGAAAGTCCGAGACCGTTACCTTCTGTACTTCTTGATTCATCTCCCCTTGTAAAACGTTCAATAATTTCATCAGGAGCAAAATTCATCTCATAAGAAGCAATATTCTTTACGCTGATTATACAATATCCAAGTTCATTTTTCAAATTCAAATAAATTCTTGTACCATTAAGAGAATATTTCAGGGCATTGTCAATAAGATTCTGAAATACCCTGTACATTTTTTTGCCCTCTGCCATTACAGGTGCAGTCTCTGTCTGAATATCCGTCCTGATTATTTTTCCTGATACTTCTATCTTATCATTTAAATCTGCAAGCACCTGATTTGCCAGAATCACAATATCTATTTTTTCCACATCTATATCAGTATGACTTGTTGCTTTTGCAAGGTCAAATAAATCCGCTACCATAGATTTAAGTCTCTGCGATTTATTTTCTATTATATTTACGTAATCTTTTGCCTCAGGTGAAAGCTCCTCTGTAGAAAGCAAATCTATATAGCTGATTATTGATGTAAGCGGAGTTTTCAGGTCATGTGAAACATTCGTAACCAAGTCAATCTTCATACGCTCGGAACGTACCTGTCTGTCAACTGCCGTCTGTATACCCGATGAAATATTATTGAGTTTTTCGGTAAGACAATAAGCAGAGGAATCCTTCGGTTCAATGCGAGGAGTATAGTCCCCGCTGTTTATTGCCGTAATATGCTGACTTATTCTGTTCATCGCCCTTAAATCAAGCATACTCAGTACAATATATCCCGACAGCAAAACAAGTGAAATAAAAAACATAAAGAAATATGTTCTGAAACTCAACGAAGCAAGTGTAAAGAAAATTTCTGCACCGACAAAAGCCGTTGTACGTATAAGAAATCTTTTTGTAAATTTGTCATTTTGCATCATATCACGGTTAATCGTTTTTTCAGCAACAACATTTTTCAACTTCTTAATCCAGCCGTAAATTGTAATCATTATTGCCCATATAAATGTTGTTTTCCAGAAGCTATGGCACTTTATACGAATTATAAGAGTATTCAGCATGAGAATTATTATTCCGAAAAGTGCAAAATAAGCAAAACCGTAAGCTGTAATAAACATTTCTTCATTATAAAGCTCTGTAAAGCCCTGATATATTTCTTCATAATCAAGCATACAATCGCCAAATAAAACCGAAAGAAAAATAACAACTATTGGAATTTCAGCAAAAATCTTTTCAATGAATCCCATTGAATATTTTTTATCATTTGCATTGTAACCGCCCATAATAAGTACAAACAGCATAAGTATAAACGCAATTATCAGAAGCGGAATGTTTTCTATAACTGACTTGATTGCTGTTTTCTGCAATTGCTCTTGTTTTTCATAATCATCCTTAACGACCTTAATAAATTCATCACTCGGCTTTATTGCTATTGTCAACGGCATTTCAATAAGCTGAGTTTTTGTGAATTTATCCTGTTCAAACCTGATAAATCCACCCCTTGAGTCATCATAAATATATAAACCGTTTTCATATACCATATTTGTTCCATGTGGAACACTTTCAATTGCTATTTCATTGCCATATTCGTCATATCTTGTTTCATCATAATCATTTATATATGATTCATGGATATAACCAAGATAATCATCGGGAAGAGGTGTAGAACCATCTGTTTTATAATAAATTGTTGCTCCCAGCTCATCTACATAACTATTAAGCCCTTCTGTATCATAATCAAAGAGTGCAACACCCGTTCCGTTAAGATAATAATAATGCATACCATAATTTGTATTATATGCATTGAAATCTCCTATTGTATAATTCCATGATGAATAATATGTATAATGTGATATACCGTCATTCTTTCTTGTTAAAGAATATTCACATGCAAGTTCATCATAACTTTTCTTTGTATTTGAAAAACTGTTTTCGCCATAACTTACAAGATATTCATAGTCATATTCATCATTTATTGATAAGTTGCCTTTTTCGTCCATGCATCCTAATTTCCGGAGTGCAAGAACAGTCTGTTCCTTAAGTGCCTCTGTGCCCTTGAAATTACCTTTGTCATCAAGATTTCTCAGATACATATTACCGATTGCCCAAAGTTTATAATATATATCATTCATTTCATCTTCAACTTCCCATATCGAAATTTCCGGATTATCCATTTTATTTCTGTTATCAATAACAATCCTGATAAATCCGGACATGAAAATTCCGACAAACAGACAGCTCAAAATGCCTGCAATTATTCTTGTAATTCTCTTTTTCAGCATAAAAGACTGCTCCTTTCTGTGTTTTACAAAATGTTCCACGTGGAACATTTTCAATTTTTAACTATTTTATAGCCTATCCCCCATACAACTTTCAGATATCTTGGCTCGGCAGGATTAATTTCAATTTTCTCCCTGATATGACGTATATGAACCATTACAGTATTTTCAACCGAATATGAATCCTCGTTCCATACATGAGAATAAATCTGTTCTGCTGAAAATACCCGTCCTGCATTTATCATAAGAAATTCCAGAATTTTATACTCCGTTGCAGTCAGCTTTACAGGTTCGCCGTCAACATACAGCTGTTTTTCATCATTATCAAGAGAAAGTCCACCTATCTCAATAACATTGCTTTTCTTCTTCACACTGTCCGCTGCTCCTAAACTAAGATACCTCCTGAGATTTGATTGTACTCTTGCCACAAGCTCCATAGGATTATAAGGTTTCGTTATGTAATCATCTGCTCCCATTGAAAGTCCTAAAATTTTGTCACTGTCCTCTGATTTTGCTGAAAGAACTATAATAGGTATATTTTTCATAGTACGAATTTTCATCATGGCAGAAAGCCCGTCCATTTTAGGCATCATCACATCAAGCAATATAAGCTGTATACTGTTCTGCATAAGAGTATCAAGTGCTTCAAGACCATTATAAGCTTTGTAAATTTTATATCCCTCACGTTCAAGAAGCATTGATATTGCATTGACTATATCGTGGTCATCATCAACCACAAGTATTGATGCATTTTCTGTATTCATAATTATCATATCCTTTCAATTGTTCCATGTGGAACATTTCGTATAACTTACATTTTACTCTTTCCTCCTCTCTATGTCAATATTTTAATATATATTTCTTATTTTTAAGCTGTCAAAATTCTTATGATTTTCTTAATTAAAAATTCACTTGTATATAATATATAATAAAATCAATTTTATTATATATTATATTGTTTATTTATACAAAATGCAAAAATATTTCAAAAAACTATTGACTTTTCCGAAATAGTGTAGTATAATAATAAAGTCGCAAGTGGTTAGTGCGATTTAAATATGGCGGCATAGCTCAGTTGGCTAGAGTACTCGGTTCATACCCGATTGGTCGTTGGTTCAAATCCTACTGCCGCTACCATTTCAAGGCCCGTTGGTCAAGCGGTTAAGACATCGCCCTTTCACGGCGGAATCATGGGTTCGATTCCCGTACGGGTCACCAAATACTTAACAAAAAAAGCTCTTTAAAAGAGCTTTTTTTGTTACCAATTTCCATTAAAACGGAGGCTTATTAATGAACAGAAATTCAGGACGCAATTTATATAATAATCATAAACACTTATTTTTATTTTTCATAAGTGCTATTCTTGGTACTGTTATTTTTTTATTGATATACGGATTCAAAATCATCAATCCGACTTATGATGATTGGATTCTTAATAAAGGCGGTGATGTCGCCCAGCATTATCTCGGCTGGAAATTTTATAGAAACTCCCCCTGGCATTTCCCTATTGGTCTTATTGATGGACTAAACGCACATAAACCCATCTCATGTATGTTCACTGACTCAATACCTCTGTTCGCAATACCTTTCAAAATACTTTCTCCAATTCTTCCGGAAACATTTCAATATACCGGAATTTGGGGAATGTTCTGTTTTTTCATGATGGGCGGAATCTCATCCTTACTTCTTTACCGCTTCAACAAAAGCACTCCTTTCTGCATTTTGGGAAGTATATTTTTTATAATATCCCCTTCTGTTCTGCAAAGAATGTTTGGACATGAAGCTCTTTCCGGACAATGGATAATTGTTACAGCACTCCTTTTCTGGATATATCAAAATCATAAATGGAAGCATAAAGCAACTCCGATTATTCTATGGTCAATTTTAGGAGCTGTTGCCGTACTTGTGCATATTTACTTCATTCCAATGATATATGCTGTAATGCTTGGATATGTTCTTACAGATATACTCTGTAATAAAAAAATAATCCGTCCGATAATCTGTTTTATATCAACAACCTGTTCATTTCTTTTTATAATGTTCATAATCGGTGGATTTTATGGTGAAGGAAATATGCAGGCCGGCGGACTCGGAGTATACAGTGCAAACTATAATTCATTATTCAATGCATTTAATTATTCCAAATTTCTGAAACCACTTAACTCCAATAAAGGTCAGGCTGAAGGATTCGGCTATCTCGGACTTGGAATAATCATCGCAGGAATTATTGCACTTGTAATCACTTTTCTCATTATTGAGGAACGTACTAAATCTCTCAAAAACTTAAAAAAATTAATAACCAATAAATATAAAATAATTATTGCAATATCAGCAGTTATCATTGTATCAATGTTTGTAGCAGCAAGTCCTGTAGGTACACTCAATGCAAGAACTGTCTACACTATCGACTATCCTGATAAAATTACCGATATCCTTTCCATCTTCCGTGCTTCCGGACGGTTTGTATGGATAGTACTTTATATAGTTTATACTGCTGTTTTTGCACTTATATCCAAGCTTGACAAGAAAAAAACAGTAATTTTCATAACTGCACTCTGCCTTTCCATACAGATTATGGATTTAAAGGACTTTCTTATTGATAAACACAAATATTTTACAGAAACAAAAAATTACAGCTTTAAACTTGATGACGAATCATATAATGAAATAACAACCGGAGCAGATGAAATTGTATTTCTTCCGCTTCCTGAAAACTTTCTCGGTTATGTTAAATTATATATCCATTTTGGTGAATATGCTTCACGTCATAATATGAAACTAAGTAGTTTTTATGCTGCCCGTGCAGATTATGATTCACTCTCCGGATATGCTGCTGAAAAATATAAAGAACTTGAAAATAACAGCGGTGACCAAAATATTCTTTACGTTTTCTTCAATAAAAATGATATTCCTGAATTAAATAAAAATCTTCACATATATGAAATCGCAGGATATACTGTCGGACGATATATTGAATGACAAAAAAAGCTGATGCACATTATGCATCAGCTTTTTTATTAATATAATTTTCTATTTCATCAATGCAGGATTTAATTTCAGTATTATTACAAAATCTTTTTACTATTCCGGCAAATAACAGATTTTCTTCTGCAAAATCATCTGAATCAGCAATAAAACGGCGGCAAAGTTCTTTATATTTAGGAAAAGCCTCAAGCCTTTCACGTTCAACAGCACGTATAAGTCTTATACCATCATCAACTTCAATATAAATAGGAATAACAGTATCACCGCCAAAATAATCTCTTATCCTGACGTATGATTCCAGAGTACCTATGCCTATATAGTTTCCATTTTCAAGATTTATACAGTTGCCTGATGTAAAGTAAATCCATTCACCGTAAACTGTATTATAAATGCGTTTTTCAATTACTTCGCCGTTTCTGCACATTTCATCAAAACACTTTTTGTCAACAAAATGATACTCTCTGCCATTGCATTCATTTTCACGCATAGGACGGGTTGTATACGTCACAACAGGAATAAGATTCAAATCTGAAAGAAGCCGTTTATATACCGAATCCTTGCCTGATGAGCTTTTGCCCATAATATAAAATATATGATTCATATTTTTATTCAAAACAGCTCTTTATGATTTCAATAATTATGTCCTGCTGTTCATGAGTCATTTTATTATCACTTGGGAGACAAAGTCCCCTGTTGAAAATGTCTTCGCTTATACTTATAGACTTACCGCTTTCAATATATGCATTACTGTTTGCTCTTCCATTTCCATAAGCAGTAACAAAACCATTCATACGATAAATTGGCTGCATATGCATAGGTTTCCAGATTGGTCTTCCTTCTGCATTGTACTTTGAAAGTGTTTCAAGTATCTGTGCAGGACAGCTTTTTCCTGATTCAGAAATATAAAGCTCGTTCTTCTCTCCCCTTACCTGTCTACACATTGCATCTTCATTAATAAGCATACAGCTCAACCAAAAATTAGGAACGCTGTTTTTTTCATCAAACGGATTCATAGTAACAGGAAGATTTTTAAAACCTTCCCTGTATCTTTCATATATTGCCCTTTTCTGTGCAATATGTTCATCAAGATGCGACATCTGTCCACGTACAACTCCAGCAATCACATTTGACATTCTATAATTATATCCAATTTCTTCATGCTGATACCATGACGCACTTTCCCTGCTCTGAGTAGACCATTTGCGAACTTTTTCAGCATCTTCCCTGCTGTCTGTCAGAAACATTCCACCGGACGAACCTGTAATAATTTTATTGCCGTTGAAACTGATAGTACCATAATTACCAAAATTTCCCGTCTGTCTGCCCTTATATAAAGCACCGAACGATTCAGCAGCGTCTTCAACAATCAACGCACCATGCCTGTCGCATATTTCCCTTATCTCATCAATCCTTGCAGGTGTACCATAAAGATGTACCAATACAACAAGCTTAACATCAGGATATATTTCAAATGCCCTTTCAAGTGCATCAGGGTCAGTGTTCCACGTGGAACATTCTGTATCAATAAAAACTGCCTCTCCATTTTCATATGCAACAGGATTAACAGTTGCAGAAAAAGTCATATCTGAACAGAATACTTTATGCCCCTGCAAAACACCACAGCTTGCCTTTGGCTGACCATAAAGCTTTTCACCGGCAAGCTTAACTGACAAGTGAAGGGATGAAGTACCTGATGCCAAAGCAACTGCATATTTACAGCCAATATAATCAGCTGCCATTTTTTCAACTTCGTTTATATTCTCTCCAATTGTTGACATCCAGTTGGTATTATAAGCCTCAGTAACATATTTGATTTCCTCACCATGCATTGTAGGCGATGAAAGCCAGACCTTACTCTTGAACGGCTCAAAATTCTTCATGATTTCTTCCTCCGAAAAAATTTAATTTCAATTTATCATTATATATTATTTTATCACAAACATATATCCTTGTCAATAGTTTACACTGAAACTGCAATAAAACAGCATATTCGCATATATATATAAAAAATTTACAGAATTGTTGCAAATACTACTATTATTTTTTCCTTAAATATGCTATAATAATCATGGCATTGTAAAAGTATATTTTTATCTTTAAGTGTCAGAATAAAAAGAAATGAGGATTGTTAAAAATGAAGACTGTAACAAATGACATTTTTTACATTGGTGTAAATGACCATACGATTGATTTATTCGAGGGTCAGTTTGATGTTCCCAACGGTATGGCTTATAACTCCTATGTAATCATGGACGAAAAAATCGCTGTTCTTGATACTGTTGATATAAATTTCGGTGATGAATGGCTTTCAAACCTTAAAGAAGTTCTCGGAAATAAAAAGCCCGACTATCTTATAGTTCAGCACATGGAACCCGACCACTCTGCAAATATTGAAAAATTCATCAAGGAATTTCCTGAAACTGTAGTGGTCGGAAATGTTAAAACTTTCAATATGATTAACGCTTTCTTCCCCGAACTTGAAATCACAAACAAGCTTACAGTAAAAGACGGAGAAAACCTCAGTCTCGGAAAACATGAACTTAACTTCGTTTTTGCACCAATGGTTCATTGGCCTGAAGTCATGGTTACTTACGACAGCACCGACAAGGTATTATTCTCCGCTGACGGATTCGGCAAATTCGGTGCATTGGATGTTGATGAGGACTGGGCTTGTGAAGCTCGCCGTTACTATTTTGGCATTGTCGGAAAATACGGTGCATCTGTACAGACTCTTCTGAAAAAAGCCTTATCACTTGATATACAGATAATCTGTCCCCTTCATGGCCCTGTTCTTACTGAAAACCTCAGTTATTATCTTGATTTGTATAACATATGGTCAGGTTATGGAGTTGAATCCGAGGGAGTATTCATTGCATATACTTCCGTATATGGAAATACTAAAAAAGCTGCCGAACTTCTCAGAGACAAACTTATTGAAAAAGGATGTCCGAAAGTTGCAATAGCCGACCTTGCCCGTGAAGATATGGCTGAATGTGTTGAGGACGGTTTCAGATATGGAAAACTTGTACTCGCTACAACAACCTACAATGGTGAAATTTTCCCGTTCATGAATCGTTTCATCAATGAACTTACTGAAAGAAACTATCAGAACCGCACAATCGGTATCATCGAAAACGGCACATGGGCTGTAACTGCCGGAAAATACATCAGAAGCAAATTTGAAAAATCAAAAAACATAAAATGGCTTGACAATACTGTAACTGTAAAGTCAGCAGTAAAAAAAGAAAATCTTGCTCAGATTGAAGCCATGGCTGATGAATTAATGAAATAAGGATGTGATTAAAATAAAAGTAACTCTTAATCCGGACAGTGAAGTTGTTGCAAGACTTAAAGAGGGACTAAAACGCAAAGATGGCTATTGCCCCTGTAAGATTGCAAAAATTCCGGAAAATAAATGTATGTGCAAGGAATTCCGTGACCAGATTGCCGACCCTGATTTTGAAGGCTTCTGTCACTGTATGCTGTACTACAAATCAAAATAAAAATGTTCCACGTGGAACAAATAAAATTCAGGAGTGATGAAAACATGGCAGAAATAACAATAACTAAAGAAAATTTTGATGATGAAGTAAGAAATTATAAAGGCACTGTTCTGTTGGACCTATGGGCTGACTGGTGTGGTCCTTGTACGCTTATTGCACCTATCGTCAAAGAAATCGCAGATGAATATGAAGGCAAAATAAAAGTAGGCAAAATCAACGTAGATGAACAGCCTGAACTTTCCGCAGCATTCAGATGCGAAAGTATTCCTATGCTTGTTGTGGTAAAAGATGGAGTTATTCATAATATGATGGTGGGATACCACCAGAAACCCGATATAATCAAAATGCTTAACATTTAAAAACTTCTGTTTATACCTCCCTTTTATGTGCATAATATATAAGGGAGGTGTTTTTTATGATTAACTTTATTCTTGGAAGTATGTTCGGCGGTACTATGGGAGTTTTTGTTATGTGCCTTTGTACTGCTGGTAAATGGGGAGACTTTCCCGAATAACAAAGCTGTCGGAAAAAATCCGACAGCTCTGTTTTTTATCTCTTTTCAGGCACTGCTATAATATTTTTTCTCATATAAGGGCGAAGTGCTTCCGGTATTCTGATACTGCCGTCTTCATTGAGATTATTTTCAAGAAATGCTATAAGCATTCTCGGTGGTGCAACAACTGTATTATTGAGAGTGTGTGCAAAATATTTGTTTCCGTCTTCATCTTTAACACGGATTTTAAGCCTTCTTGCCTGAGCATCGCCCAAATTTGAACAGCTTCCGACTTCAAAATATTTCTTCTGTCTCGGCGACCATGCCTCAACGTCAATACTCTTTACTTTCAAATCAGCCAAATCACCTGAACAGCATTCGATAGTACGGACAGGTATGTCAAGGGTACGGAAAAATTCAACAGTATAGCTGTAAAGCTTATTAAACCATTCCATGCTCTCTTCAGGTTTGCATACAACAATCATTTCCTGTTTTTCAAACTGGTGTATTCTGTAAACGCCACGTTCTTCAATACCATGAGCTCCTACTTCTTTACGAAAACACGGTGAATAGCTTGTAAGTGTTTTCGGAAGTTCAGATTCAGGAATAATGGTATCAATGAATTTACCAATCATGGAATGTTCACTTGTACCGATAAGATAAAGGTCTTCACCCTCAATCTTATACATCATGCCTTCCATTTCTGCAAAACTCATTACACCTGTAACAACATCGCTTCTAATCATGAACGGCGGAATATAATAAGTAAATCCCTTATCAATCATAAAATCCCTTGCATATGAAAGAATGCAGCTTTGGAGCTGAGCAATGTCTCCGCACAGATAATAAAATCCATTACCGCTTGTTTTTCTTGCACTATCAATATCTATACCTTTTACTTTTTCCATTATATCAACATGATAAGGTACGTCAAAATCAGGTACAAACGGTTCACCGAACTTCTCTACTTCAACATTTTCGCTGTCATTTTTTCCAATGGGTACACTTTCATCAATCATATTAGGAATCACAAGCATAATTTCATGTATATCAGCTTCAAGCTTAACTTCAAGTTCCTCCATCTCTGTAAGCTTCATACCGATTTCCGAAACCTCTGCCTTTAATTTTTCAGCTTCGTCTTTCTGTCCCTTAGCCATAAACCCGCCAATCTGCTTGCTCTTTACCTTACGCTGATTTCTCAGATTGTCGCATTCAACCTTTGTTTCCCTGTACTGCCTGTCCAGTTCAATAACTTTATCTACAAGTTCAAGTTTTTCTTCCTGAAACTTTTTCTTAATATTTTCCTTTACAATTTCCGGATTTGCTCTGAGAAATTTAATATCAATCATTTTACTAAAAACTCCTTTTTATAAATTTTTATTCATCAGCTAATTTTTCAGCAATAGCTGCCAAATCTTCTTTGTCATAAAATTCAAGAACCAGAACGCCCTTACTTTTACCATAGTCCACTTTTACCTTGCGTCCAAGGCGTTCTTTCAGTGAGATTTCCATTTCCATGAAATAATTATCA
>ERZ777011.1227-NODE-1227-length-29160-cov-13.408315_pt1 | contig 29160 bp, 23 predicted proteins | sample MGYA00374964_ERZ777011 | MGnify/ENA primary metagenome ERZ777011 (study PRJEB29310, sample SAMD00008975) | mouse gut metagenome | study: EMG produced TPA metagenomics assembly of the Metagenome analysis of fecal microbiota from mouse which was promoted... | reverse complement strand
TATAGATAATAGTTGACTAATTGATAGACAAAATATAATGCGTCTGCCCTGACGCAAGTTCCGTTTTTATAAATGAAGCCTTTGATTATAAAAACAAAGCTTGCATTTATAAAAACGGAACTTGCGTTTATAGTTTATTCTTAGGCAAACAAAACTTTAGGATTAACCCAATAGAAGTTTGCAAAGGGGTAAGAGCAACTTTTCTATTAATAGATTGAGTGATAAGTAGCGTAGCCTTCCTTATATTATGCTGCTTACTTCAAATATTCCTTCAACGGACAATCTGTCTTTTTCAGCCCTTCCGCAATACTTTTCGCGTTCATGTGCGCTCCTTTCAGAGAAGTATGTGTATGGTCGTGGTTGTAGTAAGTCGCAGCTTTCTTCACACCCTTCTTTTCAAGTTTATCAGCACTGATTTTGTTCAGGTCGATAAAGTAAGCTCCGGTGGCTTCGGCAGCTTCGCGTGTCCACTTGCCAAAAGACTCGGTATTACGTTCTATTTTTCCATCTTTCCATTTGTTGCGTGGTGTATGACTTAGAACGATGGGAATGGCACCTTTCTCCTGAACATCCATGATGAACTTCCGAAGATACCAGCCAAACGTATAAATTACCTGATACTTACCAGTCTTTTCCATTAGAAATACTTTGCTTTCTTCACCGGAACCACGCAATTCGGCACGGGCCTTTCCTACATTAATATCTCCTGCATCATTATGCCCGAACTGAATGAGGACGAAATCCCCCGGTTGCAAAGCATTGTATACCTTGTCCCAGCGACCTTCATCGAGGAAAGTACGTGCACTACGTCCTGCCATCGCACGATTTTCTACAGAAATTTTATTTAGATTGAACTCGTCGGCAATTACGCTTCCCCAACCCCACATACCGTTTTTGTCTTTATCTTCATTTCGGACCGTACTGTCTCCGATAGTAAACAATACCGGACGTCCCTCTTTCCGACTGGAACCTGTCACTGTATCTTTCTCAACAGGCTTCAGATAATTGGCCAATTCCAGCCCTTCATACGCACGTATTCCGTCGGCAGCGGATTCTGCATTTACCTTAGCACCGAAAGCACTGGTGTGGATACGGTCGATATAAAACATATATTTCACTTTCTCCTTGCCGAACTTCTCGAACTTGCGGGCAGTGATATCATTCAAATCAATAAAAGGAACATGCTGTTCTTCTGCCACCTGCTTTGCCCACAATCCGAAAGTTTTGTTGACACGTGTGATGATGGTGCTGTCTTTATCTTCCCAAGCATTGCGGGGAGTAAGCGAGAATAGGATAGGATGAGCACCTTTGGCTTTTACATCCTGAATGAAACGACGCATATATTCCCCGTAGGTATATACGGTTTCTTTCACTCCGGTTTCTTTAATTGTTACGTTCAGTGTATCTTTACCAATTCCGGGAATGGAAGCACGGGCACGTCCGCTGTCGTATGGGCCGTTGTCATTGTGCCCCAATTCGATGATAACCCAGTCTCCCGGGCGGACTCCTTTGATTACATCCGGCCATAAACGGTTATAGAAAGTACGGCTACTGGTTCCGCCCAACGCATGATTCTCTACCGTAATCCGGTTAGAGTCGAAATAATCAGCTGCATAATAGCCCCAGCCCCATTGTCCGTTATTGCCGTTTCCTAAGGTTCCGGTGCGCATGGTGGAGTTACCTACCAAGAACAGAACAGGGTTGTCACCTTTCCGGCTCGAACCGGCTTCCGGTCGCGAGGTACGTGCTTTATTCAGGCTGTCCAGCGTGTTGTCAATTACCAGATTGACATCTGCCATAGGAGCGGAAACTTTATTTTGTGCTTGCAGTTGCAAACTGAATGTAATGGCTGTCAGCCAACATATATACGGGAATAATTTGTTTTTCATGAATCTGTTTTTTTTGAAATCCCTCACCGACCGGTGTCTAAACAGTCAGTGAGGGAACTAGCTACTAACTAACCTCTAACTAAACCTAATGAATGATTATCTTTAAACCTAATGAAAAACTGTCTATGTTATTTTAATTTATAAACTTCTGTTCCGGCAAGTAGGAAACAACCGACTCCGTAGTCTTCAAAGTCGGGCACACTCTTATAAGTAACCGGCTGTCCGTCTTTAGGCTCTTTGCCTGTTCCCTGCACATATCCCAAGAATCCGTTCGGATGTACGGCATCTTTCACCATAGCGTTCCATGCTTTTAAAAGGACGGGAAGATATTCTTTACGGTCGAGCAGTCCGTTGCGCACTCCCCAAGCCATACCGTATACAAACAGTGCTGTCCCGGAAGTCTCTTTACCTCCGAAGTTCGTCGGATCATGAAGACTCACATTCCAGAAACCATCTTCACGCTGACATTTTTTGAGTGCCTTGCTCATAGCGAGAAAATCATTTATATAATCTTGGCGATGTGTTTCATTGGCAGGGATTTCATTCAATACCCGTACAAGAGCTGCATATACCCAGCCATTTCCACGACTCCAGTAGCAATCTTCTCCATTCGGTTCTTTGTAAGGAGGATCAAAATCATGATCGCGCCACCATAGGCAATCTTTAGGATTATACATTCCGGCTTCTCCGTGCACGTTACGAGTGTAAGAATACATATCCCACATCTTATCGTAGTATTTCTGTTCACCGGTCATTTTTCCAAACTTTGCGTAGATTGGCATTGCCATCTGGATAGCGTCAATCCACCACCAATCGTTCACCTGCGGAGTGTTGACTACCATATCGATACTTGCTTTTATATTCCGGATCATATTCGGATCGGACGGACATATATTATATAAGTCAATATAAGTTTGTCCGCAACAGTGGTCGTCTGCGTTACGGGTGGTATTGCCGTTTCTCATTCCCCATTTGTGAAAATCAGCCCAATCGTAGGCATACTTATAATAATCCTCACGCGGGTAAATGCCATACAGAGCCATTAATCCTTCATAATATACGCCTCTCGTCCATATATTGCTTGGACGAACTCTGCCATAAAAAGAAGGCAATGTGTAGTCGGCATACTTTTTCATAAAGTAGTCGTTTACTTTTACGATAGTCTCTAAAGTCTCTTTTTGTGCAGGTAACTCTTGTGCCATGACCGGCTTTCCTGTCATAAGACAAAGAAGAGTTGCTGTAAAGAATGAGAGTAGTGATTTCTTCATGGTGAAATAATTCTGTTTTATTAATTGGGTGTTCATTCTAATTTTCATTGGCAAAGATAAGGGACGTACTTTTCTTTTTCAATGGATTTTCGTTCAGATATATTCATTTTTGTTCACCAGGTAGTTGTAATGCGGTTTAAAAGTGGGGTATATGATGATTTCTACATAGATTTGTACAATATTCTATTTTATAAGTAGGCTGTGCCGCCTACTTTTGTGTTGTAAATTAATTAACGATAAAACTATGAAATGCATAAGTGCTTTTTTAAGTTTGTGTATGATAGCTGCTTTTGTAGTGGCGCAGCCGAACTATGACTTTTCGAAATTGAAACGCGAACATTTGGGACGCGGGGTAATTGCCATCAGAGAGAATCCTTCTACCGTTGTCGTGTCTTGGCGTTATCTGTCCTCCGATCCGATGGACGAATCTTTTGATGTTTATAGAAACGGCAGAAAGTTAAACAAGCGCCCGATAAGGAATGCGACTTTCTTTCAAGATACATATAAAGGTAAGGAAGCCGTGCTTTATACCGTCAAAACTGTCAAATCGAAAAGGGAAAGCAGTTATCAGTTACCGTCCGATGCTCCGGCTGGTTATCTGAACATCCCGCTGAATCGTCCTGAAAACGGAACGACTCCCTCCGGACAAAGTTATTCTTATGCTCCTAATGATGTCAGCATTGGCGATGTGGACGGTGACGGGGAATATGAGATTATCTTGAAATGGGATCCGTCGAACGCACACGATAATTCGCATGACGGTTACACCGGAGAGGTCTACCTCGACTGTTATAAATTGAAAGGAAAACATTTGTGGCGCATCAATCTGGGACGTAATATACGTGCCGGTGCACACTACACTCAGTTTATGGTGTTTGACCTCGATGGCGATGGTAAAGCGGAAGTAGTAATGAAAACCGCCGACGGAACAGTGGACGGAAAAGGTAAAGTGATTGGAGATGCGCAAGCTGACTATCGGAATGAACAGGGACGTATTTTGACCGGACCGGAATATCTGACTGTCTTCAACGGACTGACAGGAGAAGCGATGCAAACAATTGATTACGTACCGGAAAGAGGAAACCTGATGGATTGGGGAGACAATCGTGGTAATCGTAGTGACCGCTTTTTGGCTTGCGTTGCCTATCTCGACGGTATCCATCCTAGTGTTGTGATGTGTCGTGGATATTATACCCGTACAGTATTGGCAGCATACGACTGGAATGGAAAGGAACTGAAAGAACGCTGGATTTTCGATAGTAACCACCTTGGTTGTGAAGACTATGCCGGACAAGGTAATCATAACCTTCGGGTAGGTGACGTAGATGGTGACAGATGCGATGAGATTATCTACGGCTCGTGTGCCATCGACCATAACGGCAAAGGATTGTACACAACGAAGATGGGACATGGAGACGCGATTCATCTGACTCATTTCGATCCTTCCCGCAAAGGGTTGCAAGTATGGGACTGTCACGAAAACAAGCGTGACGGAAGTACATACAGAGATGCGGCAACCGGAGAAATACTTTTCCAGATAAAAGATAGTACAGATGTCGGGCGTTGCATGGCGGCTGATATTGACCCGACCCATCCGGGCGTTGAAATGTGGTCTCTTGCTTCCGGAGGAATAAGAAATATAAAAGGAGAAGTGGTGAAAGCCGATGTCAGAGGATTGTCATGTAATATGGCTGTCTGGTGGGACGGTGATTTACTGCGCGAACTGCTGGATAGAAATATAATCAGCAAATATAATTGGAAGAAAGGAGTATGTGAGCGTATAGCCATTTTCGAAGGAGCTCTTTCCAACAACGGAACGAAGGCAACACCTTGTCTGCAAGGAGATATTGTAGGCGACTGGCGGGAAGAAGTACTGTTGCGCACAGCCGATAATACCGCTTTGCGGCTTTATGTCTCTACCATTCCCACTGATTGCCGCTTCCACACCTTTTTGGAGGATCCTGTTTATCGCATCAGTATCGCTACCCAGAACGTAGCCTACAACCAGCCGACACAACTGGGATTCTACTTTGGACCGGATTTGCAGGGAACCCTATTCAGAGGATGTAAAATACCTAAAAAATAAAATATGAATATTCGTATCATAACCATTGCTTCGTTGCTGATAGCTTTGCCTGTCAGCGCACAGAAAAAGAAAACTGTAGTGAATGACTCAAACACGCCTTTGCATTTATTGCAACCTGCTTATCAGGGCACGTATGGTGATTTGACACCGGAACAAGTAAAGAAAGAGGTAGACCGTGTGTTTGCTTATATAGATAAGGAGACTCCCGCTCGTGTGGTAGACAAGAATACGGGTAAAGTGATTACCAACTATACAACGATGGGAGAGGAGGCACAACTGGAGCGTGGAGCTTTTCGTTTGGCGAGTTATGAATGGGGAGTGACCTACTCTGCCTTGATAGCGGCATCCGAAGCTACGGGCGATACACGCTATATGGATTATGTACAGAATCGTTTTCGTTTTCTGGCCGAAGTAGCACCGCATTTCAAGCGTGTTTATAAAGAAAAGGGGACAACGGACCCGCAATTGCTTCAAATCCTCACTCCGCACGCACTGGATGATGCGGGAGCCGTATGCGCAGCGATGGTGAAAGTCCGTTTGAAAGATCCCTCGCTTCCTGTGGATGAACTGATACGTAATTATTTTGATTTCATCATTAATAAAGAGTATCGTTTGGCAGATGGAACTTTTGCACGTAACCGTCCGCAACATAACACTCTTTGGCTGGATGATATGTTTATGGGTATTCCGGCAGTAGCACAAATGAGTTATTATGACAAGGAGCAAAAAGATAAATATCTGGCAGAAGCAGTGAGACAATTCCTGCAATTTGCCGACCGTATGTTTATCCCCGAAAAAGGACTGTATCGTCACGGATGGGTGGAAAGCAGTAGCGATCATCCTGCTTTTTGTTGGGCGCGCGCCAACGGTTGGGCTATGTTGACGGCTTGCGAACTGCTCGACGTTCTACCGGAAGACTATCCTCAACGTGCGAAAGTGATGGATTATTTCCGGGCTCATGTACGTGGAGTGACAGCCTTGCAAAGCGGAGAAGGACTTTGGCACCAATTGCTCGACCGGAATGATTCTTACCTGGAAACTTCCGCTACTGCAATATATGTATACTGTCTGGCACACGCCATCAATAAAGGATGGATTGACGCCATTGCTTACGGACCGGTTGCTCATCTGGGATGGCATGCCGTAGCCGGCAAGATAAATGCGGAGGGGCAAGTGGAAGGAACCTGTGTCGGTACTGGAATGGCTTTCGACCCCGCTTTTTACTATTACCGTCCGGTTAATGTATATGCGGCACATGGTTACGGACCGGTTCTTTGGGCAGGTGCGGAAATGATTCGCCTGTTGAAAAATCAATATCCGCAGATGAATGATAGTGCCGTCCAATACTACCAGGTGAAACAAAAGACGACAGCACCTATTTTTGCTATCGACACGGAAGAAAAGAAAAATTAACTTTAATAGATTGAAACTATGAAACGAGAAGCATTTAAAATGTATTTGAAACCCGGATGTGAAGCCGAATATGAAAAAAGACATGCTGCCATCTGGCCCGAATTGAAAGCACTGCTTTCACAGAATGGAGTGTCGGACTATTCGATTTATTGGGATAAGGAAACAAATATCCTGTTTGCTTTCCAAAAAACGGAAGGAGAAGCAGGTTCGCAGGATTTAGGCAATACGGAAATCGTACAGAAATGGTGGGACTATATGGCGGATATTATGGAAGTGAATCCGGACAACTCACCAGTATCCATTCCTTTGCCGGAAGTGTTCCACATGGATTGAGTTTTCAGTAATTCTATCAGTCTGTAATTATTTAGACGCGGATTACACGAATGACACAGATTTAAGAATAAAAAATCCGCGTCATTCGTGTAATCCGCGTCTAAATAATGGTAGTAATTGCTCTTTAGCATATCCGCTTCCTACTATTTAATGGAGTGTTTCTTTTATTATCTCAACTATCTTGATTATTTTTGTCCAACATTTATTATTAATCTTGGAATCTTTATGACGCAAAGACACCTTTTAGTTTTCACTTTCCTTGTTAGCTTTGTACTGAATGCCTATAGTGCAATAGAGCTTCGTTCTACACAAATGAGAACTAGTGACGGTCTTCCCAACAACTCTATCCGATACATCTATCAGGATAGCAAAGGCTTTTTGTGGCTGGCTACCTTGAACGGATTAAGTCGTTATGATGGCAACTCTTTCCTGACCTTTCGTCCGGAAGCCGGAGATAAAGTGTCTTTGGCCGACAACCGGATTTACGATCTCACAGAAGATAAAGATGGTTTTTTATGGATTTCCACTACACCTGAACTATATAGCTGCTATGATTTGCAACGTGCCCGTTTTGTTGATTACACGGGTTGCGGCGAGTTAAGGCAGAATTACTCTACTGTATTTGTTACAGCCAACGGAGACGTATGGTTATCGCATCAAGGCAATGGTTGCCGACGTATGGTGCATCAGAAAAACGGAGAAATGACATCCACCGTATTCAGGACAGAACGTGGAAACCTGCCGGACAACCGGGTGAAATTCGTGAATGAAGATGCCAGCGGACGTATCTGGATAGGCACTCAATGCGGACTGGTTTCTGTCTCCAACGGACAATATCGGATAGAAGACCGGTTGATTCATTTCACTTCTTCTCTGGCTTATAAGGATGACATGTATTTCCTTACGGCAGATGGAGACATTTATTGTTACCATTCGGCTACGCAGAAGATGCAAAAGCTGGCTGCCCTTTCAACCGTTGCAGGGCAGACGTCACCTACCGGAAATTTCTTGTTGAAAGATAAATGGATGATTCTGACTACGACCGGAGTATATACATATAATTTTACGACTGGAGAAGTAGCCGCTGATCCTCGTCTGAATATTAAAAAGGGCGAACTGATTCGCGACAACCACGGAGACTATTGGATATATAATCATACAGGACGCCTCACCTACGTGGTTGCCGCAACCGGTGAAAGTAAAGATTTCCAGTTGATCCCTCAAGATAAGATCAGCTACATCGACTTCGAACGTTATCATATCGTACATGATTCCCGCGGAATCATCTGGATTTCTACCTATGGGAATGGGCTTTTTGCTTATAACACAGCCGAAGATAAACTGGAACATTTCGTTGCCAACATCAACGATCAAAGTCATATCAGTTCGGATTTCCTGCAATATGTCATGGAAGATCGTGCCGGTGGCATCTGGGTAGCTTCGGAATATTCGGGTTTATCCCGCATTTCAGTGTTGAATGAAGGAACTTCCCGCATCTATCCCGAGTCCCGTGAACTGTTCGACCGTTCGAATACCATTCGTATGTTGACCAAGATGTCTAATGGCGATATTTGTGTAGGTACGCGTAAAGGTGGACTTTATACCTTTGACGCGAATCTTCAGTCGAAAATGACGAATCAATATTTCCATTCCAATATTTATGCAATCGCTGAAGATCGTCAGGGACGGATGTGGACAGGGACCCGTGGTAATGGATTGAGGGTGGGAGATACCTGGTATTATCATACTCCGTCCGACCCGACTTCATTGTCGGATAATAACGTTTTTGCTATTTATCGCGATCGCAAAGACCGTATGTGGGTGGGTACATTCGGCGGAGGGCTCGAATTGGCTGAACCTACTTCTGACGGGAAATATAAATTCCGGCATTTCTTCCAGCAAACGTTCGGAATGAGGATGGTGCGTGTGATAGAAGAAGATGAAAGCGGAATGGTATGGGTAGGCACCGGTGAGGGGATTTGTATCTTTCATCCGGACTCACTGATTGCAGATGGTGATAATTATCATCTCTTCAGTTATACAAACGGAAAATTTTGCAGTAATGAAATCAAATGTATCTATCGTGATACGAAAGGACGTATGTGGATTGGTACTTCCGGTTCGGGACTGAACCTCTGTACGCCGCAGGACGACTATCGTTCATTGAAATATGAGCATTACGGAACTTCCGAAGGGTTGGTCAACGATGTGATCCAGTCTGTTTTGGGAGATAGAAAAGGAAACCTTTGGGTAGCGACTGAATATGGAATTTCCAAGTTCACCCCGTCCACCCGTTCTTTTGAGAACTATTTCTTTTCTTCCTATACTTTAGGTAATGTGTATAGCGAGAATAGTGCCTGTATGCGTGAAGACGGGAAACTGCTTTTTGGTACAAACTATGGATTAATTGTGATTGACCCTGAAAAGATACAAGATAGTGAAACGTTTTCTCCGGTTGTTTTCACTGATTTGTACGTCAATGGGACCCAGATGAATCCGCAGATGGAGGATTCTCCTTTAAAACAGTCTCTTGCTTATTCGGATGAAATTACGCTGAAATATTTTCAAAACTCATTCCTGATAGATTTCTCTACTTTCGACTATTCGGATAGCGGACATACGAAATATATGTATTGGCTGGAAAACTATGACCAGGGATGGAGTGCTCCTTCTCCACTGAATTTCGCTTCCTTTAAGTACCTGAATCCGGGGACCTACATACTTCATGTCAAGTCCAGCAATGGATCGGGTATATGGAACGACAGTGAAACTACACTGAAGATTGTAATCGTCCCGCCGTTTTGGAAGACTACTTGGGCAATGTTGTGCTATGTTCTGTTATTGATGGTAGCCTTGTATTTTGCCTTCCGCATCGTCCGGAACTTTAATGGTTTGCGTAACCGCATTAACGTAGAAAAGCAACTGACTGAATATAAGTTGGTCTTTTTCACCAATATTTCTCATGAATTCCGTACTCCGCTTACCCTAATCCAGGGAGCTTTGGAGAAAATCCAGCGTGTCACGGATATTCCGCGCGAATTGATATATCCTCTGAAAACAATGGATAAGAGTACGCAACGTATGTTGAGGCTCATCAACCAGTTATTGGAATTCAGAAAGATGCAGAATAATAAACTGGCGCTTTCTTTAGAGGAAACAGATGTCATCTCTTTCCTTTATGAAATATTCTTGAGCTTCGGCGACGTGGCGGAACAGAAGAATATGAACTTCCGTTTCTTGCCTTCGGTGCCATCTTATAAGATGTTTATTGATAAAGGTAATTTGGATAAGGTGACTTATAACCTGCTTTCAAATGCATTTAAATATACTCCTTCCAACGGAACGATTATTCTTTCGGTGAATGTGGACGAAGGGAAACAAACATTGCAGATTCAGGTTTCGGATACGGGAGTAGGGATTCCTAAAGAGAAACAGAACGAATTGTTCAAGCGGTTTATGCAGAGTAATTTCTCCGGTGACAGTATTGGGGTCGGTCTGCATTTGAGTCATGAACTGGTGCAGGTGCATAAAGGTACGATTGAGTATAAAGACAATGAAGGTGGCGGTTCTGTATTTACCGTATGTATTCCGACAGATAAGACGGTGTATTCGGAGAAAGATTTCCTTGTTCCGGGCAACGTATTGTTGAAAGAGGCAGACGGTCACGCACATCATTTGTTACAGCTTTCGGAAGAGCTTCCAGACCCGGAAAAGATGGCTGCTCCTTTGAATAAACGGAAAGTGCTGATTATTGAAGATGATAATGATATCCGTGAGTTTCTACGGGAAGAAATCGGCGCATACTTTGAAGTGGAAGTGGCTGCTGATGGCACGTCCGGATTTGAAAAGGCCCGTACGTATGATGCTGATTTGATTATCTGTGATGTTCTGATGCCAGGTATGACCGGATTTGAAGTGACCAGGAAACTAAAAACAGATTTTGATACGAGTCATATTCCCATTATTCTTCTGACCGCGTTGAACTCACCGGAAAAGCATTTGGAAGGAATTGAGGCAGGTGCGGATGCATACATCGCCAAACCATTCAGCGTTAAACTGTTGTTGGCGCGTGTATTCCGTTTGATCGAACAGCGTGATAAATTGCGTGAGAAGTTCTCCAACGAACCGGGTATTGTGCGTTCGGCTATGTGTACTACCGACCGGGATAAAGAATTTGCAGACCGATTGGCTGCCATTCTCGAACAAAATCTTGCCCGCCCGGAATTTTCTATTGACGAGTTTGCGCAGCTTATGAAGTTGGGACGAACCGTCTTTTATCGGAAATTACGCGGCGTAACAGGATATTCGCCTAATGAATATTTGCGTGTGGTGCGAATGAAGAAAGCGGCGGAGTTGTTGCTGTCAGAAGATAATCTGACGGTTGCGGAAGTCTCTTACAAGGTAGGCATCAGTGATCCTTTTTATTTCAGCAAATGCTTTAAAGCACAGTTTGGGGTAGCACCATCGGTTTATCAGCGTGGTGTGAATAATGAGATTGAGAGTTGATTAGCAAAATCCCCTTGTGTCTCTCAAAACATTGATACAAGGGGATTTTGTTGCAGATAATCAGATTTTGATTTTATTTGGCGAATTGATATCCTCTAAAAGTACCTTTCATCTTTATAAGGTCCGGTCCGAAATAGAATCCCGGTTGTGTTGGCTGGTTATAGCCTACATTTTGGGTAGCGATACTGATTCTGTATATCGGTTCTTCAAGGAAGGTGTGGAATCTGTATTCGGTCGGGATAGTTGATACGTAGAGTCGGAGAGAAGCGTTGTCCTCGGAGCGTACGAGTACTTCTTCCCGCCAGTCGCCTATAATGTCACCTTGTAGACAAGGATTCGATTTCGTTCCATTGTTGAAAAGAGTTCCTGTGAATTTGACAAGCGGAACAAACTTTTTATTTTCCCAGTCGTATTTGATAATCATGTTTCTATCCAGTAGTTCGCGCAATAGATCTCCATCCCACCAGACAGCCATATTGGTCGGCATTTTTCTCATTTTAGGGGCTATGATTTCTCCTTTTACGTTTCGAATTCCTTGTGAATCTCCTGACCACATTTCCACACCCGGATGAGTCGGGTCAATGTCGGCGGCCATACAACGTCCTACATCCGTATTGCTTTTTAGCTGCAACAACACTTCTCCCGTTGCAGCATCTCTATAAGTGGAGCCGTCACGTTTGTTTTCGTGGCAGTCCCACACTTGCAGACCTTTTCGTGAAGGGTCAAAATGTGTCAGGTGGATGGCGTCTCCATGTCCCATTCGGGTAGAGTAAAGTCCTTTGCCGTTGTGATCGATAGCACAGGAACCGTAAATGATTTCGTCGCATCCATCATCATCCACATCGCCTACACGCAGATTGTGGTTTCCTTGTCCGGCGTACTGCTCGCATCCGGGATGGTTGCTGTCGAATACCCAACGGTTCTTCAGTTCTTTTCCGTTCCAGTCGAAGGCAGCCAGAACAGTACGCGTGTAGTAGCCTCGACACATAACGACACTTGGGTGTACTCCGTCAAGGTAGGCTACACAAGCCAGGAAGCGATCGCTTCGGTTACCTTTTGCGTCTCCCCAGTCGGCAACGTTGCCGCGGGCAGGGATATAGTCAATGGTATGTAAGGCTTCACCGGTGTCTCCTGAAAAAACAGTCAGATATTCTTTGCCTTTCAGAATACGTCCTTGCTTCATCATTTGATTCCTGCTTGGGTCAAAGGTACCGGCTTCTCGATAGTCTGCATCGGCATTTCCAATTACTTTTCCTTTTCCGTCCACTGTTCCGTCGGCAGTCCGCATCACTACTTCCGCTTTGTCGTCGCCATCCAGATCGTATACCATGAATTGAGTATAATGAGCTCCTGCACGTATATTTTTACCCAAGTTGATACGCCATAGTTGTTCTCCGTTTATTCGGTAACAGTCGATGTATACTTCGCCTGTATAGCCTTCGTGTGCATTGTCGTGTGAATTGCTGGGATCCCATTTGAGGATAATTTCGTATTCACCGTCACCGTCTACGTCACCGATGGAAGCATCATTGGGACTGTACGTGTAGGTATCACCTGCTGGAGTTACTCCGTCTGCCGGTTTTTGCAAGGGAATTTCCAGATAGCCGAGAGGCGCGTTTCCCGGAAGTGTGTATGTACCGTCAATGTGATGCGTCTCCTTTCCTTTTAGAACAGGACGCACTTCGTAAACAGCCGTTTTCTGACTGTTGTTCTTATCACGGAACAGGGTGCTGACTGTGATGGGAGTGTCTGTCAGTTTCTTTCCGTCTCTGTACACATTGAAACCGGTCTGTATCGGATCGGAAGAAAGATACCTCCACGAAACGATTACTTCTGAAGGGTTTTCGCGAATGGCAACTACGCCGCGGTTTAGTTTCTCCCGTTGTAACTTTGAGTAGTTATAACCAGGTTGTGCTGTCATTGTTGCAACAGGCAGTAACATGAATATGCACGATAGATAAATTGCAATTCTTCTCATATTTATTTTATCGGTTTGGACCTTATTATATTTATTCACTCGCAAAATTACTCCTTTTTAAAATGTATGAAATGGAGAAATGTACAAAGAGTATATATAATTGTGCACCCTTTAAAATTAATCTTTCAGTTGATGTAAAATTCGATGTATGTATGTAAGTTTTTTGCTTCTCGGCGTTACTGTTATTTGCTGGGGAGTGTATTTCTACTCTGGAAATAGGATTATCACACGGAAAGTTTTAGCACATTATCAAAATGATTCATTGAAATTAGCGGCAGCAACATTCTTGTTGGATAATATAGGTGACAAATTTGCTTATTGTAAAGAGGATATTGAACGTTATGACACGATTTTTGCACTTTATGATGAATTAAATAAAAAAGGAGAAAATTCATCAGAACCAGAACTGGCAAAAAAATGTTGGCATACCTTAATTCAGACTTATGGGAAAATGAAACCTTCACTATTTGAACGTGAATATGATAGGAAAACTTTATCTGCATCTTTTTTAATAGATAATATTGATGTGGCTTTTGAAGCATGGCAAACAGCCCCTAATTTTATCACGCGTGATTTTAATCTATTCTGCAGATACGTGTTGCCTTATCGGGTTGGCAATGAGCCAATAGAGCCGGAGCGAAGAAAACAATTCGAGGAATTGCGTTCTCTAAGAGATTCTATGTTTGACGAAAGTCGGATTATAAAAGATCTATATCACGAATTTGTCAAAGTACGTAAATACCAAAATAGTAAGCAAATGTGGAATTATGCGATATCTTTAACTAAATCTCAATTAGAAAAAACTCGTAGAGGATCATGTCGTCATTTTTGTGAGTATTATGTGGCAGCTTTACGTGCTTGTGGCATTCCTGCAACAATAGATTATGTTAATTGTTGGGGGAACAGAGCTGGTGGACATGAATGGGTGGCAGTTCTAAAGGATAGTGGAACATTTCTTGCTTTTGACGCATTAGATCGAAAGAAAATGAAATTGGCTTATAAACCTGCAAAAATTTATCGGCAAACTTTTGAAACACAGAATGTTGATGGGGATGCGAGAAAATATGTTCCTGACTATATGCTAAATCCAAATCGCATGGATGTCTCACATCTTTATTTTAATACCTATGATGTGGAGATAAAGGGCAGTGATATGAAACAATATAAGAACTATCCATATGGGGTTATTTGTGTGTTTGATAATAAGAAATGGGTACCTGTTGATTTTGGTAAGGTGACTGATGGGGTATTTCATTTTCAAAATATGATAGGCGATGTATGTTATATGGCTGGTTTTTATGTTAATGGAACTTTTATTTCGGCTACAGAGCCGTTTGTTCTAACCAAAAGTGGTGAAGTAAAATTGATTCAATGTTACACAAAAAATCATGTAGATATGCGGTTGGTTCGTAAATACCCGAAATTCACACGCATTTCTTCTTTTAGGAAAGGACTATTGGGCTCTAAAATAGAAGTATCAGATGATAGAGAATTCTCTTCAGGCAGGACTTTGATAACAATTGATGAATTAGGGAATGAAGATATTTTTGATTTAACCGTAACAGTGAATAGACCATACAGGTATGTGCGATTAGTTTTTGATGAACAGAAAGAAGGTAATTTGGCTGAAATAGAATTTTATGGGAAGAAGAGAGGGACAAATGTTGAAGTTCTATTGACAGGTGGATTTAGCGGAGAACCAATAAAGCAAACTACAACAAATTGGACGATGGCTTTGGATCGGAGTTTCGATACTTATTTTAAGAAGAATAAAGGAGAAAAAGGTAATATTTGTTTAGATTTAGGAAAGGATAATTCATATGAGATAACGCGCGTAAGATATGTTCCTCAAACAGATTCTAACTTTATAGTTCCGGGAAATCAATATCGTTTGGAATATTGGGACAATTCTTCTTGGAAATTTTTTGGAGAACAGATTGCTACCGATTTTAGTTTAAATTTTTCAAATGTACCTGCTGGCCGATTATATATTTTACATAATCTAACCAATGGTGTAGAGGAGAGAATTTTTACTTATGAAGATGCTAAACAAGTGTGGTGGTAAGCTTTATCTGTTATTAAAAATGAATGTTTCTTGCGAATTTATTACCGATTTTATTAAATCATTACGTTTAGAATGATCTTTCTTTAAAAAAACATATTTAAATGCGTATACATTGGCTGTGTATACGCATTTCATTTTCATTCAATATTTTGTGCAATAGTTTTCTTTTCGTATCTTTGTTCTATTCAAAAACTTTATGCTATGGCAGATAAATTGCTAAAAGACAAATATATTAATCCATACACCGATTTTGGTTTCAAGGTGCTTTTCGGTACGGAGATGAACAAGGAGTTGCTTCTTAGCTTTGTAAATAGTCTCTTTAAGGGTAAGGAAATCATTCGTGATCTGACTTATCTCAATACGGAGCATTTGGGCAATTCCGAGGTTGACAGGCGCGCAGTTTTCGATGTATATTGTGAGAATGAACAAGGTGAGAAAATCCTTATTGAGATGCAGCGCGGAGAACAACAGTTCTTCAAGGACAGAAGTTTGTACTATTCTACATTCCCTATCCGGGAACAGGGTGAGAAGGGCGAATGGGATTATCATTTGAAAGCGGTTTATGTAATTGGTGTCCTGAACTTCACCTTTGACCACAAAGATGAGGGCTATTTTCACCATGAGGTTCAGTTGATGGATATTCATACGAAGGAAGTTTTCTATGAGAAACTTACTTTTATCTATTTAGAGATGCCTAAATTCAATAAGAGGGAGGAAGACCTTGATGGCATGTTTGAGAAATGGCTTTTTGTATTACGTAACCTTTCCCGTCTGATGGAACGTCCCAAAGCATTACAGGAAAGGATATTTACCAAGTTGTTCGATGCTGCTGAAATCGCTAAATTTACTAAAGAGCAATATGAGGCTTATGAGGACAGCTTGAAGGTTTACCGGGATTGGCAGAGTACCATTGCCACTGCTGAACACAAAGGTGAGGAAAAGGGAATGGAGAAAGGCCTAAAGCAGGGGCGTGCTGAAGGTCGTGCTGAAGAAAGGATAGAGAATGCTCGTAATTTTAAAAAATTAGGGGTAGCAACTGATATCATCTCGCAAGCCACCGGGTTGTCTGCCGAGGAAATAGGCTCTCTTTAACTATAGTCATATTTAATGCGTGTGTTATGTTGAATTTTGTTCAGTATAACACACGTTTTTATTTATCAGATCAAAATTTTACTCAATAATAGGAACTTTCATACCAACAGTACTATTGAACCGCATATACATTGGCTGTGTATACGCATTTGGATACAGTTGAAATTTGTATTTCAATTTATAAATGTCCTCCTTTGTAACAACAAGAGCAATAAACTTTTAATAGATAAATATTCGTATAGTCGGTTGGGACGGTAACGCTAATGTATCGGGCACCTCATCGTCTTCCACGCTATAAAGATAGGGGTAGTCTTGACTTTTTCTTATACCACTGGCGTATAAATTGAGATTTATGCCTAAATTTGTCTGTAGAAACCTAAAAGTAAGTCATCATGAAAGCAATTCCCTATGGCATCTCCGATTTTCCGCGCATCCGTCGCGAGGATTATTACTATGTGGACAAGACCCGATACATCGAATTGATGGAGCGCCAACCGCCCTATCTTTTCCTCATCCGTCCGCGCCGCTTCGGCAAGTCCTTGTTTCTCGCCATGCTTGAGACATACTATAGCATCGACTATGCCGACTGCTTTGACGAGCTTTTCGGCAGCCTATACATCGGTCAACACCCCACCGGACGGCAGAATAAATATATGGTGCTCCGCTTCAACTTTTCCGAAATCAAGGCCAGACCTGAAGACTTGGAACAGAGTTTCAGTGAATATTGCTGCATGATGATGAAGGACTTCATCCTGAAATATGAACACTTGCTGGGGCATAGAATTTGGGAGGTGGTCAGACGTGACGAGACAGACCCCGGACAGATGCTATCAGGGTGACACGGTGTTGCGCATCCCCAACCTGACGGTGCGCGAGCAGCTGTATACCTACCTGACGGAAGCCTACCAACAGGCAGACCTGTTTGAAATAGACTTCTCCGTATTGTCCTCACTGGTGAAGGGAATGGCCTACCGTGGCGAGTGGGAGCCGGTTTTCCGCTTTTTTGCTCAGGAGCTGGAACGGCAAAGTGCCATCCGTGAATTTATCGACGGCGAGGCGCACGTCAAGGGATTTCTGTTGGCTTACTTAGGATTGACGCAGGGCTACATCCTTCTTCCCGAATACGAATCTTCCAAAGGTTATGCGGACTTCTACATGATGCCCGATCTGGTACGCCAGCCGGACATAGTCTATAGCTATATCGTGGAGGTGAAGTATGTCCGCCGTGACACCTCCGATGCCGACATCGCCTTGCTGAAACGTGATGCGGCAGAACAGTTGCGTCGCTATGCCGACGATGGTAAGGTGGCTCGCACGAAAGGGAATACCCAGCTTGGATTGATTACGCTGGTGTTCAAGGGATGGGAATTAGTGGCACTAGAGAAGCTGGCGTCCAGAGCGGATTGCGAAAATGAATCAGAAGCCTAAATGTAGTGTCTGATTTTTTTTAAAATATTTATGTTTGAATATTTGGATGGGCATCTGCAGATGCTTCTTATTCTAAGGAGAATATGACGCATGTGTAACCTTCAGATCTTCGCTTGCCTGTTAATCTTTATTTGTGCTAAAAGTTTCACTGGTTTCATTGTCGTGAAACTTTATTTCCATCACGATGAAACTTTATTTTCATTGCGATGAAACTTTTTTCCCATTCCTATGGAACTTTTTTTCATTGTTATGAAGCTTTTATTCAATTCCTATGAAATATTTTCGAAGTACCTTTCCCGTCACAATTTGTGGCTTACCAATCATAATCTTCAATGTATTCGTCGAAGTTAATCTTTGTCTTGATGCCGTGTTCCAGGAAAACGTTTGCGATTTGTTTCTGTTCTGATGGATGAAGTCGACGTTGTTTGTTGCGAATACGGTAGTACATGCTTTTCCCCATTAAAGATTTAAGGCTGTTTTGTATGGCCATAGCTTTTTTGTGCGGAACGTCGTCTAATATATGGCTGATGCCAAGTGCAAAGGTCGTGAGAGTGTATGCACTGAAATAGGAACATTCCTTCTCATTCCCCGCTACATGGTTGATGTTGATCGTTTCGTAGTGAGGAACACTTTGGGGCACAATCATCGCAGCCTGAAAACGGAGGCATTTATTGCGGCGCGGGCATTTGGTGTGGTTGCAAAACAGATACATTTTAGGTATATCATCGTATGTAAGTGGCTTATTCATTGTTTTTATCATATTCAACTTTTATATCAGACGAATTTGATACAAATATAAGGATTTATCTTGAAATACAGAATTTGCTCCACTTGTTCTTATTTTTTTAGATGACAACCTTTTTAGAATAAAGACATTCCACCTGCAAACTCCTTATTTATCGAAGAAACAGAGAAAAGTGAAGGAGATGGAAGAATTGACCATGTTATAGAGAAAAGCATTGAATTGTTCAAAACCGTACCGATTATGAACCAATGCAAATCATTGGTCAGTATATGGAAAAAATGACATATATATGGACAATAATCCTCATTTCGAAATAGTCTGCTATGTTTTTTGTATTCGTTGTTCCTTTTGGTTAGTTTTGCTTGTATAAATCTTAAAAAAAACTATGAAAAGATGTATCTTTGTAACCAGCAATCACAATAACCCCAACCATTATATGAAATATAAATTATTATGCCTTTTCGTTTTGTTTAGTTTTTCTATATCGGATATGTATGCCGATATTGAACTTAGTTCCAAACAAATGAGAACCAGTGATGGGCTACCTAGTAATTCTGTACGATGCATGTTTCAGGACAGTAAAGGATTCTTGTGGCTGGGCACTTTAGACGGATTGACTCGTTATGATGGTAATTCTTTCCTCACCTATCAGTTGGAAAGTGGAAAACACGATCAGATTTCTTTAGCAGATAACAGAATAAAACATATAGCGGAGGATAAGAATGGTTTCCTATGGATAAAGACTGTACCGGAATTATTCAGCTGTTATGACCTACAGAAAGCTTGTTTTGTAGATTTTACCGGTACCGGAAGTGATGGAGAGAACTATTCGGAAATATTTATGTCCTCTGATGGAGATGTGTGGCTTTGGCATAGAAGGAACGGTGTGCGTCAAATTGTTTGTGAGGACGATCGGACTATGACCTCTGTGAAGTTTAGAACGAAATTTGGAAACCTGCCCGATGACCGGATTAAGTTTATAAATGAAGATTCTAGTGGCAGGATCTGGATTGGCACCATGCAAGGACTTGCGTCTGTTTATAAAGGGAAAGTTGAATTTATCGATAGGAAATTGAATTTTTCTTCTTGTTTCCCTCATGGAGAGGATATGTATTTTCTGACAAAGAATGGAGATGTGTATCGTTGTGTAAATGGATCGAAAAAAATAGACTGTTTAGCGTCGCTGTCTGCTATTGCCGGTAATACATCCGTCAGTACACATTCATTGATAAAAGATAAAAGGGTTATATTTACTTCCAGCGAAGGGGTATATGAATTTGATTTTAAGAACTTTCAAATAACTCCTTGCCGGGAACTGAAAATAAACAATGGAAAAGTGATTCATGACAATTACGGAGATTGTTGGGCTTACAATAACACTGGACGAATTTATTATATAAACTCGAAGAGCGGAGAAATAAAGGATTTTCAACTGATTCCTGAAGAGAAGATGAAATATATAGATTATGAACGCTATCATGTGGTGCGTGATGACCGGGGGATTGTGTGGATTTCAACTTATGGAAACGGACTTTTCACCTACGATATTCAGGAGGACCGGTTGGAACACTTTGTTTCGGAAGGAAAGAATGTGGGACCTGTCGGTTCAGATTTCCTGCTATGCTTGATGAAAGACAGAACGGGAGGGATATGGGTAAGCTCCGAATATTCCGGTTTGTCTCATATTTCCATTTCAAATAAAGGCATTACACATGTCTATCCGGAATCACCGGATGTCTTTGACCGTTCGAATACAATCCGGTTACTGACTAAAATGTCGAATGGAGATATATGGGCAGGAACCCGTAGAGGAGGATTGTATAATTATGATTCTCATCTGAAAACCAAGATAGATAATCATTATTTGCCCTATAATATTTATGCCATCTCAGAAGATAGTCGAGGGAATATATGGATGGGAACCCGGGGCGACGGACTAAAAATAGGAGATACGTGGTATAAACGGGATCCCTCTAATCTCTTTGCCTTGTCTCATTCTAATATTTATTCCATTCTTCGTGATAAGAAAAATCGTATGTGGGTGGGAACATCTCCAACAACCATTCTTTCGAGAATTATTTCTTCTCATCTTATACATTAGGAAATGTGTATAGCGAGAACAGTGCGTGTATGGGGGCAGACGGTAAACTGATTTTTGGAACAAACTACGGATTGACGATTATTGATCCGAAGAAGATTCCAACAGAGAGATTGCTTTCTCCTATTGTCATCACAGGATTGTCCGTTAATGGAATTCAGGTGAAGCCTAATATGCCGGGTTCTCCTTTGCAAGAATCTTTAGCTTATTCGGATAAAATTACATTGAAATATTTCCAGAATTCTTTTATGCTTGATTTTTCTACTCTCGATTATTCGGATAATGGTCAAATCAAGTATATGTATTGGCTGGAAAACTATGACAAGGGATGGAATGTTCCGTCTTCGTTAAGTTTTGCTACTTATAAATATCTGGAGCCGGGCACTTACATCTTCCATGTGAAATATTGTGATGGTGCCGGTATTTGGAATGATACCGAAACAACCTTGGAGATTGTTATCGTGCCTCCGTTTTGGAAAACAAATTGGGCTATGCTCGGATATTTCATCCTGATGTTGATAGCTTTGTACTTTGCATATCGTATCATCCTTAATTTCAATAGGTTGCGCAACCGCATCAATGTTGAAAAACAACTGACAGAGTATAAACTGGTATTTTTCACCAATATCTCTCATGAATTCCGTACTCCGCTTACATTGATCCAAGGAGCATTGGAAAAAATGTACCGGACGGATGATATTCCACAAGCTTTATTGCATCCGTTGAAGGTCATGGATAAAAGTACACAGCGCATGTTGAGGCTGATAAATCAGTTGCTGGAGTTCAGAAAAATGCAGAATAATAAGTTGGCTCTTTCTCTACAGGAAACTGATGTAGTTGCTTTCCTGTACGAAATATATTTAAGTTTCAGTGACGTAGCAGAACAGAAGAAGATGGATTTCCGCTTTTTATCGTCTGTGCCATCCTATAAAATGTTTATTGATAAAGGCAATTTGGATAAGGTGGTGTATAATTTACTTTCAAATGCTTTTAAGTATACTCCTTCGGGTGGGACAATTCTGTTTTCTGTGAATGTGGATGAGGTGAAGAAGTGTTTATACATTCAAGTAGCGGATACCGGAGTAGGTATTCCTAAAGAAAAGCAGGGAGAATTGTTTAAACGTTTCATGCAAAGTAGCTTCTCTGGGGTCACTTAATCAAAACTCAATCACTTGTATATCAAGTGGTTGAGTTTTTCGTTATAGGCATTTTGTTCACAAATTGTCCACCAAACTGAATCCTATGCGTCGGCGACATTCATTTTCTATCTTTTTGAATGTCGTTGGACTATGCTGAATGTCGGCGACATTCAACCGCGCGAACAAGTGAACGCTATTGGATGTTTTAAGAATCGTGAGTTAATGTTGACTCCCGTTAAAATTCAGTTATAGCCAATGAGCGCCGACACAACCCCACCTCCACGACATAAAGAGCTACTCGACGAGTGGATTTCCAAGAACTACGAAGAATACTGCGACTTTACCGACATGATGCACTCCGCCGACGGCGTAGGCTTCGAGAAAGTTTTTAATTTTGCCAGCAAACTTGCTCCCGGATTCAAGAAAGCTGTCGAGTGTCGCCTGAAAGACGACCGGGCAACCGATTTCAAGAATTTGGAGGAAATTCTGCACGAAGCGAAAATAGGCAATAAGCTGTTGGCCGGATTTGAAAACCCTCTGCCAGATTCAATGATACCGGCGATGCTTGCATGGCTTTTCCGTGGACGCAGCTTCGAGTGTATGACAGAAATGGGTGAGGAACTGATAATATTGCACCGGAATCTTTTTTGATATGGATTGCTCAATATTCACAATCTCATATTCTGATAGACAACCATACATAGAGTTAAGCCATGCTTCGGGAGCAACATGTGGCGCACGACCAATTAGAGTAGATTTTGTTTCCGGCACATATTCTGTACCCAAATGCTTGTATCGGTCTAATAATTCTCTTAACTCTATTGTTGTCATATATCTACATTTTCTAAAATTGAGATTCCATATTTGCAATAATCTCATCCATCCGTGTCATATACTCTATGATATTAGGCTCGTTCCTTCCCACCATAAAATGAACCTGTGCCAATATCAATTCTTTCACCCTCTCATAGTCATTAGGAGAAACAATCCATGTCAAAGTAAGATTTCTGAAAACCCAATCAGCTCCAATGTCGGGTAACTGTTTCTTACCTTCCAATAGCGGGATTATTTCAAGATTATACATATCTTTCAAAGAGGTATATGCTGAAAATACAATACTGCTACATTCCGCAAGCGAATCTCTGAGTGTTGCATAATCTCGTTCAATACTATTTTCTGTGATTACGAACTTATCTTTCTTGCCAAGCATATTACCAGTAAAATCCACTGAAGGAATATCGCGCTGAGTTTGTAGTGATTTGAAACTATATTGCTCAAACCATTTCAGCAATATCTCGAAACACACCCCATAGATAGGATAAATGATTAGCCCTTCTTGCTTACTCCAATGATCCAGTTCAATAGATTGCCGCAAATCGCCATCCTGCTTCAAGAATGACGAATCACGTTTACGAAACTTGAAACCATTGAGAAAAGGCTCTGCTTTTAGACGCTCAAGAATTAGCTGAAATATCTCACCATTTGTCATTATCTATCAATTGTGCTTTTAGGAATAATTATCATGCAATTCCCGGAGGTTATTTCATTCATTACTGTTGGAACGTACACGATTTCACCATTAACCGACATCGCCAGTTTTTTATTGATATTAGCTTTTGTAATTGTTGCAAATCGCTCTTTATCCGATAGTGTGAAAAATAGTTGAAGTACATCTTTGTCATTGGGGATTTCCTTAATCTCCTTGATGTTAACTTTTTCTGATAAAAGAGGCAGTGATTTATATATGACTAATTCGCAAGCGTTTGCATTGCCGAATTTTTTAGGCAACCAAACGTGCTTATAGCCCATCTCTTCTATATTATTGAGGGCTATAATTGTATTTACAACAGCAGTATCAGAATAAACATAAAAATCTCTATATGATAATACTTCTTCTATCTCTTTTGCCTTTTGGTAATCATCATATTGGGGAAATGCCGGAAAATTAGCCTCCGAAAATGGGACTATCTCATATATTCCCACTTCATATTTAACATCATCTTTTGTTTGCGGTGATGCTTGTGTCTTTCCACATGCAACACATGTCCATGCTGCAAATATGAACAAAATATGGATTGCAATTCGATTACTTTTCATGTCTTGATTGATAATAAAATGCGGATAATGCAGGAAATGCAAGGGCTTAATCTTGATTCTTGCCCGTTTGCAGGGCAAATATCTCTTTCTGACGCTCAATTTCTGCGGTTAATTCTTCCCTTGTCGGGAGGTATGTCAGATATTTGGCTGCATAGAGTTGCTTGCTGTCTTTGAGGATTGAATACCGTGCCAAATCCTGACTCGTTTCCGAGCAAAGGAGTAAGCCGATTGTAGGATTATCACCTTCCGAACATTTCAACTCATCGTACATTCGGATATACATATCCATCTGCCCGATGTCCTCATGCGTGATTCTTGAGGTCTTTAAGTCGATTAGCAGAAAACATTTAAGGATATAGTTGTAGAATACGAGGTCTATATAATATTCGCCTATGTCGGTTTTTATTCTCTGCTGACGGGCAACAAAGGCATAGCCTTTGCCAAGTTCAAGGATGAATTTTTGCAGGTGGTCGATAATCGCGGATTCAAGATTAGTTTCCGAATACGCCGCATCTTGCGAAAAACCCAAGAACTCTGCCACAACCGGATTCCGCAGAAATTTATGCCGGTCTTTCTGATAATCTGCGGTAAGCCGTTGCATCTCATCAACGACTTCACCACGTTTTGATTCCGGCGTCTGGAGCAGTCGATGATAATATTGAGAGCCTATGTTACGGTCAAGGGTACGGTAGCTCCAGTTTTCGGTAGATGCTTCTCTCAGATACCAATCTCGCTCATCCTCGTTTTTAACACGCATAAGACGCTCATAATGCATCCATGAAAGGTTATTCGGCATAGGATAGACACACTCCTTGCCTGATATGGTTGTCGGAGATTCAGCAAGCAATGGTTGCTGATTCAAAAAGCAGTTCTTAAATTCAGCAAGCAGTGGTTGCTGAATTTGTAATCCTCTGAAAGAAAGGTAGAACTTCCTATAATTACGGAGGGTGGTAGCTGAATAACCTTTGCCATATTCTGCCGTCAACGCCTCTGATGCAAGCTCTATGATTCGTTTACCATATTCAGCGCGCTCCCGACCATGCTGCTCCTGTTCGATGATTCTTTTTCCAACAAGCCAGTTGGCCGCGACTTGAAAGAGGTCAGCGGCCTGATATGCCTTTTGTTTGGCGGTATATACTATCGCCTTTATATCGCTGATGAATTGAGCGTCATCAGCGTTGATATTGTCGTATTTATTCAGCTCGGATTTCATTTTGCAAAGTTACGAATTTTATTGGAAATCAGGGCTATTATCCGAGAATGTTAACAAGATCTTGTTTCATTTCCTCGTCAATGTCGCGATAACGGGCGAAAGCCTTGCTGCCCTCTTTGTGGCCGGAGAGTGCTCCGACAAGATTGGGGTCTTTGACCTCCTTGTAGATGTTGCCGATAAAGGTACGTCGCGCGAGGTGGCTGCTTGCAATTTCGTTGATGGCTCGTTTCTCTTCATTGCCGGTCGTAGGATTCAATACGGTCACAATACGGGTGATGCCGCACCGGGTAAAAATTTTCTTGATGGCATCGTTGTATTTTTGCGGGCTGATGAAGGGCAGAAGCATATTCCCTTTATTGTAGTCAGCATATCTGGATAGAATTTCTTTCGCACGATTATTGAGTGGCACACGAAGCACCTCCGGGCGTTCTCCTTTGGTTTTGTCAGGGATATACTCAACAGCTCCGTCAATTACACTATTGTCGGTCATACGCATAAGGTCGGAAACACGACACCCGATAAGGCACTGAAAGACAAATATGTCACGCTGGACTGCCAAAGCCGGATTTTCCGAGAGGTCAAAATCGGCAATCTTCTCCACCTCGGCAACCGAGATATAATATGGTCGTCCATATTTTTCAGTGCCGACACCTTTGAATTTCGCAAAAGGATTGTTTTGCGTATATCCTCTCTCGATGCACCAGTTATAGAAAGCACGAAACCTCTTGAACGTGCAGCATATGGTGTTCGCTCCTTTGGGCTTGGGGCGTTTGGGCTTACGCTGAGTGCGGACTACTGCCGGAACCTCGGCATATATCTCCGGATATTTGTCGAACAACTCCGGCTCCGCCTTCATAAAATCTCCAAATTTCTCAATCCAATCGGTTGTGAAATTGTCAAGAGTCATCTTGTAGTTGCGGTTTGCAGTTTTCTGTATATACATCTCGAAACGACGTAATGCCCGCGCAAGGACTTTATAGTGGTTGGCTCTGGCGGTGGAAAGTGGATGTTTTTCGAGATATTCATTAAACAGCCCGAAGAATGTCAGTTCGACTTTCTTCACCTCATATTTTTCCGGGTGGTTGAAACGGTCAATCAGATCGCGAAAAAAATCCTGCGACAGACTCTCCGGTGGATTATCTATACAGGCTGATACGATAAGTTGCTCCAGTGTCGTAAGACGCTTTTCTATCTCATTAAGAGCCTTTGCTTCTTTTTGGTTAGCCCTCGGCATAATAATCGCGCCATCTTTGAAGCGTTTTGGTTTCATGTAGATGCCGCTTTTCAGACGCAGACGCAATGAGCGCGAAACAGTCAGCCGGAGCAGAATCTCAGCCTCGCCCGAAGTGTTAACCTTTGTAGATATGTTTCTCGTGATTGTTGCCATAATAAGTAGTTTAGATTAAGAACGTCGCAAAGATAAGCATTGTTGTCCACCGCGCCAAGTTTTTGTCCACATTTTGTCCACCAAAATTAAATCTGCGTGTTGCTGAGTAAATCTCAACCGCTCGTACAAGACTCAATATAAATCAGTTTATAATGCTGTATTACAAATAGTTGCGTTTGTTTATTCTCTAAGATAGATATTCAAATCCATTCATCGTCATTCATATTTATTGTTCCTCTGGGGATAGCATTGGAGTAGGGTTGCATTTGAGCCATGAATTGGTGCAGGTGCATAAGGGAACGATTGAATATAAAGATAATGAAGGGGGAGGTTCTGTATTTACGGTATGTATTCCGACTGATAAAACTGTTTATTCGGAAAAAGACTTCCTGATTCCCGGCAATATCTTGCTGGAAGAAGCGAATATGCAGACTCACCATTTGCAGGAGCTTTCTGAAGAATGTCAGGAACATGAAAAGACGGTAACTGCATCTAAAAAGCATAAAATATTAGTCATCGAGGATGATAATGATATTCGTGGGTTCTTGTAGGAGGAGCTTAGTGCTTATTTTGAAGTGGAAGTGGCTGCGGATGGAATATCCGGATTTGAAAAGGCATGCAACTATGACGCAGACTTGATTATCTGCGATGTATTGATGCCCGGAATGACCGGTTTAGAAGTGACAAAGAAACTGAAAACTGAATTTGCGACAAGTCATATTCCTATTATTCTGCTGACTGCCTTGACTTCACCGGATAAGCACCTGGAAGGGCTTGAAGCGGGAGCGGATGTTTATGTTGCGAAGCCATTTAGTTTTAAGCTTTTGCTTGCGCAGGTGTTCCGGCTGATAGAGCAATGCGAAAAGTTGCGGAAGAAATTTTCCAGTGAACCGGGGGTAGTACGCCCTGCTTTATGTAACACGGACAGGGATAAGGAGTTTGCGGATCAGTTGGTGGCTGTGGTGGAAAAGATTTATTCTCAATACAACATTTCTATTGATGAATTTGCGCAGATGATGGGGATGGGACGAACTGTATTTTATAAGAAATTACGGGGAGTGACCGGATACTCACCGAATGAATATTTGCGTGTTGTACGAATGAAGAAGGCTGCCGAACTGCTTTTGACTGAAAGGAATCTGACTGTTGCCGAAGTTTCTTATAAAGTGGGTATTAACGATCCTCTTTATTTCAGTAAATGTTTTAAAGCGCAGTTTGGAGTATCTCCTTCGGCTTACCAGAAAGGGGAGAGAAGTAAAACGTAGTATATACTTACCTTGAATCCGGTTTGTGAAGGATAGACCGGATTCAAGATAAGTATGTTTATTAGTTACATAGTGAGGTCTAATTTATAGATTTCACTTCCGGCAAGAAGGAAACATCCTGTTCCGAAATCCTCAAAATCAGGAACTTTGTCGTATGTGACAGGTTGACTGTCTTTCGGTTCTTTGCCGGTTCCCGGGATAACCATAAGAAAACACATAGAAACACCCACAATTAAATGTAATGATAACCAACAAATTACACCGAATCTCAATTATATTGATTTGCTGATTTTTCTATCTTTTTTGCCAAGTAGTACACTTTTAGTACACGTTGTTTGTTATAGAACTGTTAAAGACTCTTTAACCCAATTTTACCTTTTGCGTTAGTATAGGTAAATTTGTAGAAAAGAAACTATTATGGCAAATATCAAGACTAAGAACAAACAAAACCCGAAACTACAACAAGCCACTTTGAGCGACGGTCGAGCAAGTCTATATCTTGAATTTTATCTCGGTCGTACCGAAACTCCTGTTCTTGATGAGGACGGCAATCCGGTATATTATACCGCCGGAGCAATGAAAGGCAAACCTAAGTACAAAATCAAACATGACCGCCGAAAAGAAAATCTCAATCTCTACATTTGGATTGCACCTCGAACCCAACAAGAACGGCTACAAAACAAAAACACACTCGCACTTGCCGAAAAAATAAGGTTTGAGCGAGAGCAACAACTATTGGAGGATAGAGAGGGGTATCGCTTAAAGAAAGAGCGTATCTCAAATTTCCATGATTTCTTTGAGGAATACATAGAAAACTACACTAAGGCTGATAAAAGAATGATACAATTGGCGCATCGTCGTTTTCGTGCCTTTCTCAAAGAAACACCGGCGTATGCTATGTATGACCGAATTATACGTCCACAGCAATTAACCAAGGAGATGATGTTGGCTTTTGTAGAATACCTCAAAGCTCACGGTAAAGGTGAAGGCCCTCAATCAATCTACCAACGTTTCAAAAAGGTTCTCACCAACGCCGTTGAGAAAGATATTCTGCCGAAAAATCCATGCGACGGAATAACAATCAAAGTCGATGAAAAGACGCTCAAAAAGGAAGTGCTTTCGCCGGAAGAAATCAAAAGGCTAATGGAAACGCATTAC
>ERZ777011.1226-NODE-1226-length-29165-cov-93.321642_pt1 | contig 29165 bp, 20 predicted proteins | sample MGYA00374964_ERZ777011 | MGnify/ENA primary metagenome ERZ777011 (study PRJEB29310, sample SAMD00008975) | mouse gut metagenome | study: EMG produced TPA metagenomics assembly of the Metagenome analysis of fecal microbiota from mouse which was promoted... | reverse complement strand
GATGGACAAGGTCACATCCGGGGAATACCAGAGGTATTACGAGGAGATGTATAAGGGAAGATAGACTGGCTGCTAATCATATTATCATCCGGCCTTGCCAATGTGAATCGTGGCAAGGCCGGATGATTTTTTAATCACCGTTTCGATCCACGTCTGAGATATTTCAGAAAAGCCAGGCCTGATTCTGTCGTCTTATATTTCTGATATTTCGACGAACGTCTGGAGATGACCATACCCAACAAACCGTTCCTGATTAACGGCTCAATATTGGTTCTGACATTATTGGTCTGATTTGTCAGTCCTAACTGCCGAAATATCTCCCTCTTCGTTAATTCTTGATTAGCGCACATTTCCAATATTAACAAAGACCTTGCAGACAATTTATCTGAATACACTGCAAATTGACTGTTATTCCCGACATCTTGATTAACAAAAGATTTACTGCTACTTTCATCTTCGTTAATTTGACTTGAATCACTTTCCGGACGCAGTGCATATATTGCTTTTGCAACTTTTACCTCAAATACAGTTTCTTTATCTAAAGAAAAGATTGCCAAACCATTACCATTTTCTGTCAATTCATATTGTACTCTAGCGATACCTCTATTAAATTTATTAACGTACCCGTATACTTTTAAGGCCTCAGCGATAATAGGGTTTCTGTAATCATTCACGTTAGGAAAATTACTTTTAGTTGCATTACCATATAGGCCTCCTGGATTCGTGATATCAATCCTGTCTGAATATTGATAGAATTTTATAGGAGTGTTGCTGTCATAATTCCTATGCATTACCGCATTCATAACAAGTTCGCGGATAGCCCACACTGGATAATTCTGCTCAACTCCTTCTTGTAAAGAAGAGATCTTTATCGGACGCCGTTTAATTATTGCAGTTTCAATAAAGTTATCAAGTTCACGCAATGAGACGACGAGGCTATGGTCGAATGATTTTTCATCTACCACATCAGATGAATTATCATTCCCCAAGAATTGTACATACTGTATATATGCTCCAGGCAAGAAAGTTTTAGGTTCTTTTCCAAACAATAACACCGCAGCATTGGTAGGGCGCCCGGCACGTTTGTCAAATAACCTTAAAGAGGCTAACTTATCTTCCATGCTACGGGGATCCCCTGAAAGGATATCCGGATTAATTGCTTTAAACAAATAATCATTGAGGATGTCTTCGTCAAGATCATCAAGAGTCGCATCAAGACATGGCTTAATGTCAAATGACTTATAGTTTGTTGAACGTTTTTCTACAAGACGTTGCTCTTCCTCATAGGTCGCCACACCTTTTCTCGCTCCATTACGTATCCATGTCCTGCCATCATACTTTACCGGTGGTTCCAATGACGGAAGTACTTCCACGACCATAACATCTCCATCTGCGAATCTGAAATTTCCTACACTCATATTGGGCAACGGCAAAATCTTTCCATCTGTCCGGAGGCCAGAAATTTCCTTGTTCAATTTGTCAGTTATCCGAAGACCGGACAAAGATCCGTCATCCCTGACGCCAATCAGCAAATAACCGGGCTTCCCAGAATTCGGATAATCATTACAGAAAGCACAGATAGCCTGACAAAACTTCGTTGTATCAGTGGTACTGGCCGTTTTTTCTATGTTAAATGATTCCAAACCGGAAATCATGGTAATCAATTGAGACTCTGTTATCATACGTAAACAAGTTTGCACTTACAAATATAAATAAACTAACTATGTTTCACAAGAAATAACCAATATGCCAATTTAAAGAGAAACAAGTATTCGGTCCTCATAACTATAAACATGAAAAAACAACGTAAATAACTAATAATATCAGACCAACAGATGATGAATATCCTACAAGCTGTTCTTAATTAAAGAATCTATATTAATTATTAGTCTGATTTATATAGCCCAAACTATCGGAGCATCTCTTCTTCGTTAATTCTTGATTAGCGCAAATTTCCAATATTAACAAAGACTTTAACTATTTGCTTTAATCTTCGTTAATTTAGCGCAAAAACTGAAATAACGTCTTGTTTTCATTTAATCTGCCCGGATCTGAAACTATCTCACGTTTATGATATGATTCATCAAACTCCAGCCTGCAAAATAGCAGAAGTCCCTGTAATCAAAGAAAGATGATTATGAACTTGCAAGTTCCATCTTCATCGGCAGAATGACGTCTCAAATGAAAATCCAGACTTGAAAACTACGGGAACCGGGTATAATCACGCAAACAACTCCCGGAGGACCTTGAGGGAGTTTATGTTCAGGGCCGAGTCGGTGTGGTACTCTATGTAGCGGAGGATTCCTTCGGCTATTTCGTTGCGGACGGGGCCGGAAAGGGGAATCAGCATTGACTCGGCGAAAGACTCTTTCATGAAGCGGCCTACTGTATGACAGTGGTCTGAGACGAAAGGCATAAGGTCTTCCGTCTCGGGGCTGAATCCGAGGGCTACCGAAAATTCGAGGAGGAACCTTATGTGGAAATTGCTGAAATCCGAGTCTATGGCGTCCAGAAGCATTATGTTCTTTTCGCACCACTCATACAGGCCGTCTTCTACGGCGCCTTCTTTTATGACACGGAACAGGACTTCGCTCATGAACATTGTCATGGAATTTTTGAAAAGATTGTTCCTGATGCCGTTCAGAGGGTATTTCGGAACAATGTTCTTTACCGTGTACATCTTCGAATACTTCGGAGGCTGAATGTCCGCCTCAAGGATGTTCAGCGGAAGGAACCGGCCCATCGAGGCCTTTTTCCCCAGACCGCGTACGAGAAGTCCCCGCCGTCCGTACTCCCTGCTAAGGGTATGTACTACGGCTGAACTTTCCCCGCATTTGGTCACATGCAGCACTATTATATCCGTATTCGAATGCATCCGGTATCGGAGGGATACTCCCCTACTTTGACACGGCAGTCCGGCCGGCATTTGCGGCAAGCCACTCTGCCATGGCCCTCAGGGCTTTTCCGCGATGTGAAATCATATTCTTCTGATCTTCCGTAATGTCAGCCAAGGTCTTGCCTGGATATTCGTCCGGAATGAAGATGGGATCGTAGCCGAATCCGCCGTTCCCAGACTTTCCGTTTGCGATGACTCCTTCGAGCGAGCCTTCGAAAATATGTTTCTCTCCGTTCAGTATCAAAGTTATGACGCTCTTGAAGCGCGCCCTGCGTGACACCGGCTTGACTTTAAGCCCAAGCGAAGATGCCATGCTCGCCTCGCCGCTTACAACTTCAAGCTCATGGAGGACTTTGTCCATGTTCTTATTGAAATCCTTGTCGTCTCCGGCATATCTTGCCGTATAGACTCCCGGAGCACCTCTGAGGGCATCCACTTCCAGTCCGGTATCGTCAGCGAAACAATTGCTTCCGCTTTTGTCGTACAGATACTGGGCTTTCTGCAATGAGTTGGCCCTCAATGTCTTTCCTGTCTCAGGAATATCCTCTGTTATTCCTACCTGCGCGGGGGTAACGAGCTCAAAGCCCTCGCCTAAAATTTCTGAAGCCTCACGCAGTTTGCCGCTGTTGCCCGTTGCAAAAACCAATTTCATAAAACTGCTTATTTAATATTACCGTTAATTCCGCCGCAAAGGTATATAATAAAATGCAACTGCCCAAACTTGGACCGGATTGCAAAAATATTTCGTACTTTTGCGGCATGTTATATGCAGGGGCACATGCCCCGGCGGGCAGGACATTAACAAACTGCATACCATTGTGCACACCGGCCACGAGCAGGCAGCGCACCGGCATTTCCGCATGACACTGAACACAACGTCCAGAAACAGAAAAATTTCCGACAGGATGAAAAAAGAAACATTGATAATCTTCGCGGCATTTGCCGTAACGGCAGCCATTGCAGCAGAGCAGGCATCCGCACAGTCAAAGAGCTTCAAGCTCGGCCAATGGACAGAAATCCACAACTCCGTAATCAAGGAACTCAACCGCTCATATGTGGACTCGCTTCCACTTGACAGGATAATGAGGGCGGGAATAGACGCAATGCTCGATGAGCTTGACCCATATACCGTATATATTCCGGAAGAGGAAAACGAGAACCTGCAGATGATGCTCTCCAACACATACGGCGGCATCGGTGCAATCATATACAAGAAAAAGGACGGAAACGTAATAATCAACGAGCCTTACTACGGGTCTCCGGCACAGAAGAACGGCCTGAGCTGCGGTGACGAAATCCTCGAGATAGACTCTCTTCCGACAAAAGGTCTCGAGACCAAGGAAAGCAGCGACAAGATGAAGGGCAAACCGGGAACTACGGTTGTCTTCAAGGTCAGGAAAGTCCGCAGCGGTGACACGTTGGACATCCCTGTCATTAGGGAGCGCATACATTTCCCGGATATAGAATATTCAGGAATGCTCGATGACAGCACCGGATATATTCTCCAGAGCGGTTTCACTGAAAACGTGTCTTCAGAGCTAAGGCAGAAATTCCTCGACCTCAAGAGGCAGGGCATTAAGCGCCTTGTGCTTGACCTGAGGGGCAACGGAGGAGGACTTATGAGCGAGGCCATCAATATTGTCTCACTTTTTGTTCCCAAAGGTTCGCTTGTCGTTTCCTCCAAAGGCAACACGGAAGATTCAAAAATGGAATACCGTACTACACAGGAGCCTATCGACACGGAGATTCCGATAATCGTGCTCATCGACTCGGCATCCGCCTCATCATCCGAAATCGTGGCTGGAGCGCTTCAGGATATGGACAGGGCTACCATAATGGGAGTCAGGAGCTACGGCAAGGGGCTTGTGCAGTCCATCAGGCCGCTCGCATACAACGGACAGATGAAAGTGACCACCGCAAAATACTACACTCCGAGCGGACGATGCGTACAGGCAATAGATTATGCGCACCGCAATGATGACGGAAGTGTAGGCCATATACCGGATTCCCTGACCCGTGAGTTCCGCACAGCCTCAGGAAGAATCGTGCGTGACGGAGGCGGAATCACACCGGACGTAGCAATCGCTTCTCCGTCATACAGCAGGCTGGTCTATGCCCTTGTTCTGGGCGGAGTGCTTGACCAGTATGTGATTGACTTCGCCCGCCGCCACGAAAGCATCGCTCCGGCAGATGAATTCCATTTCAGCGACGAGGACTTCGAAGACTTCATAAGGTTTGCAAAGACGCAGGAGTTCGATTACAGGAGCAGTGCGAAGACCCTCTATGACCAGATGAAGAAAGAACTCGAGAAGGACGGTCTTGCCGAGGCAATGTCCGAGGAGCTGGAAGCTATGGGAAAGGCACTGGAAATGGACAAGGAGAAGTTCATAAGGCTTAAAAAGAACGAAATCATACCTTTCATTGAAGAGGAGATTGCTACAAGATACTGGTTCCAGGAGGCCGGAGTCAAAATCCGCCTCAGATATGACAGGCAGCTGCGTAAAGCACTGGAGGAGCCTATGATATCAATTGGAAAATAAAACTGCACTGACAATGACTCCAAATGAGGTGAAAAAGACTGTTGCACTCTTTGATTTTGACGGAGTGGTATCAGACACGGAGAGCCTGTACAGCGCATTCTGGAACAGGCTTGGTGAGGGGGAACTCAATACAGGAATTGAAGATTTCGGCCAGAAAATCAAAGGCCAGACGCTCGTACAGATATTTGACAAATACATTCCGGATGAAAATGACCGGAGGCTCATCGAAAGGAAAATTGACGAGCTGGAACGAAGCATGGCTTATGAGTATGTCAAAGGGGCTGACACTTTCCTGAAAGCCCTGAAGGAAGCCGGGATTCCTACGGCAATCGTCACCAGCTCGAATGCAAGAAAAATGGAGCAGGTGCACAAAGCCAGGCCGGAGCTCGGGTCACTTGTGGACCGCATACTCACAAGCGAGGATTTCACAAAGTCAAAACCGGACCCTGACTGCTTCCTGAAAGGCATGTCAGTGCTTGGCGGGACTCCCCAGACAACGGTAGTCTTTGAGGATTCGTTCCATGGCATAGCTGCCGGCAAGGCTTCCGGAGCATTTGTGATAGGCCTTGCGACCACCAATCCGCGCGAATCAATCGAGCCTCTGTGCGACATGGTCATAGACGACTTTACCGGGATGACTCCAGAAAAACTTCAAGAGATTATACGGGACAGGAAATGAGCCGCGACACCAGCCTTAGGACATACATAGAGACAGAAGTATTGCCGCTTTACGACAACTTCGACAAAGCCCACGGGAGAGACCATGCCCGCGCAGTCATAGAACAGAGCCAGTTCTTGGCAGAATATTACGATGTTGACAGGGATATGCTGTATGCCGCAGCCGCCTTCCATGACATAGGACTTAGCGAAGGACGTGAGCACCATCATCTGTCCTCCGGCAGGATGATAAGGGAAAACAGGGAACTGAGGGAATGGTTCACGCAAGAGCAGATTGAGACCATAGCCCAGGCGGCAGAGGACCACAGGGCATCATCAGACCACGAGCCACGCACGATTTACGGCAGGATAATAGCCGAATCGGACCGCCTGATTGACCCTATGACCGTGCTCCGGAGATGCGTCCAATACGGCCTTGCCAATCATCCGGAACTCAACAAGGAAGACCAATGGGAAAGATGCGCATCGCACATCAAGTCCAAATATGGGGAAGGAGGCTATCTGAAGCTATGGATTCCGGAATCGCCCAATGCACAGCGCCTGCAGACTCTCAGAGAAATCATAGCTGACGAAAAACGCCTGCGGGAAATATTCGACAGCCTTTACGAGACTGAAATCTGACAATAAAGATACCGGTATCATGGACAGCAGACACAAATCCATGATACCGGCAATGATATAAAGACAATATAGTTTCCGTCTATCTGACAGAGAACTGGACCGGCTCACCCGAAGCAGAGTCACCGGCAATCCAGAGCCTGAAATCTCCAGGTTCAACGGCATGTTCCATGTCGGCATTCCAGAACGCAAGTTCAGACACAGGCAGTTCAAATCTGACGGCACGCGACTCTCCAGGGGCAAGAGTCACCCTTTCGAAACGTCTGAGTTCCTTTACCGGACGCACCACGCTGCCAACAATATCCTGTACATAAAGCTGCACGACTTCCGTTGCAGTCACGTCCCCGGTATTCTCAAGCATGACAGATGCACGCAGAATCCCGTCACGTTCCAGGGAAAGCGACTCCAGTTCCGGCTTTCCGTATGAGAAAGACGCATAAGAAAGCCCGTAGCCGAACGGGAAAAGCGGACCGTAACCAGTGTCGAGATAATATGACGTGCATCCGAGAGATGTCTGCCCTGCTCCGACAGGAATGTCGGCAAGAAGCGTCTCTGTGCCGTTGCACGGACGTCCGGTATTGTTATGGTTATAATAGAACGGAGCCTGTCCGGCATCACGGAGCATTGTCATCGGAAGTTTTCCCGAAGGAGAGGCCTTTCCGCTTATCAGGTCAGCAAGCGCAGGCCCGCCCATAGTGCCCGGATGAAACGCATAGAGCATGGCATCGCAATTCGCAAGATCACGTTCTATGGTCAATGGTCTTCCGGCCATCACCACTGCCACAACAGGTTTCCCGCTTTCATGTACCGCCCTCAGAAGTTCGCTCTGGCTTCCCTGCAGGCAAAGGTCCGAGAGAGAATGCGCCTCGCCGGACAAGATTGCCTCCTCTCCGACAAACACAATTGCAGCATCGGCTTCGGCCGCAGCAGCCCGCACACGCGCGAAAGAAGATTTGTCCGTGTCACGGCTGTATTCCAGTCCAGGCTCCCATATTACGTCATACCGGTTCCTCAAAGCGGCAAGCGGAGTCACAGTATGCTCTTTCTGCCCGTCGAAAGCCCATGTGCCCATCTGCTCATATGGAGCATCTGCCAGAGGACCCGTCACAAGAACTGTCCTGGCATTGTCCAGAGGAAGGAGATTCCCTTCATTCTTAAGGAGCACCGCTGATTCAAGAGCGCACTGATATGCAGCCTCAAGATGCTCAGGAGCATAATCAGCCGCAGCTGAAGCCTCAACGTCAACATAAGGACTGTCGAACAGGCCCAGCTCAAACTTCAATTTCAGTATATTGCGCACTGCACGGTCTATATCATCCTCATTTACACGTCCCTCAGCGACAAGCTTCTCCATGTGAGATATGAAGCCGAAAGACATCATGTCCATATCTACACCGGCATTGAGAGCCTGCTCTGCTGAATGCTCTAAATCACGCGAGAAGCCGTGTGCAATCATCTCTCCGGCCGAATTCCAGTCGGTCACGACCATTCCTTCCCAGCCCCACTCGTCACGCAGGATGTCCTTCAGAAGCCATCTGTTCCCGGTAGAAGGTACACCGTCTATCTCATTGAAAGACGTCATCAGGGTAGCGGCTCCCGCATCCGCACATGCCTTGAACGGAGGCAGATACGTATTCCTCAGCGAACGTTCGGAAATCATTGTGGAATTGTAGTCACGTCCACCCTCTGCAGCGCCATATCCGGCAAAATGCTTTATGCAAGCTGCAATTGAAGAACGGCTGCACAGGCTGTCCCCCTGATATCCGCGCACCATCGCCTCTCCCATCAGTGAAGCAAGATACGGGTCTTCTCCCGAGCCTTCAGCGACACGTCCCCATCTTGGGTCACGCGCAACGTCAAGCATCGGTGAGAATGTCCATCTGATGCCGCTTGCAGAAGCCTCAACGGCAGCCGCCCGCGCTCCCCTTTCTACAATGGCAGGGTCAAATGTGGCCGCCTGCCCCAAAGGTATCGGGAAGATGGTCCTGAAACCATGTATCACATCACGGGAAACAAGAATCGGAATGCCCAGACGACTTTGCTCAACAGCCGCTTTCTGGACTGCATTTATCTCCACCGGATCAACGCAATTCAATATCGAACCCACCTCGCCTTTGGCAGCCATGTCCATAAGCCCGTAGCCTCCCGAGACCTGGTTCATCTGCCCTATCTTCTCACGCAGGGTCATCCTGGCAAGAAGTTCATCAGCCTTTCTCCCGGCATCAGCATCGCGGCCACCTGACGGGCCGGAGCATGAAACGGTGCAAAAAGCAGCTGCACAGCAGGCCAAAGCGATATTCCTCATATAATTCTTCATATCCCCTATCATTTTTTCTGGAACACGCGCACATAATCCACTTCCATCTCGGCAAAGCCGTCCTTGAGCGCAGTAACCTGGCCTATGTCCCATATTCCGGGGAAGTTTCCTCCCACGGCAAGGTTCAGCAAAATGAAATTCTCCTTGCGGAACTCATTGTCACCGAAATCAACAATTTTCATCTCAAAATAAGGCTGCACATCCGGATAAGTCTCAAGGTCTATGTACATGCGGATATAATCCCTGTCCCAGATGCAGGTGAAAGTGTGGAACTTGCCGTCCTGGACAGAATAGCTGTTCGTAATGTCATGGGCGTAATACTGGTGGGCGGGCACTCCCCAATGGCAGGCACCGTTCAGGAATTTCTCCTGTGTGCCGGCCTTGATGCCGTTTGCATGCCCCATCTCCAGGATGTCAGTCTCGCCGCAGTTTGGCCACGGATTGGTCCGGATGTCATTTCCCATCATCCAGAACGCAGGCCACAGGCCGTTCGCGGTCTTGGGAAGCTTTATCGAAGCCACAACATATCCATAGAGGAACTTGACCTTGTCAAGAGTAATCAGGCGCGCGGAAGTCACAGGAGCACCCTTGTAGTTCTCCCGCCTTGCGGTTATGACCAATTTGCCGTCCCTCACGTCCACATTCTCCGTCCTGTCAGTATAATACTGAAGCTCGGCATTTCCCCAGCCGCCGGCTCCTGTCTCTGCAGTCCAATTGTCAGCATTGAGTGTCTTTCCGTCAAATTCATCGCTCCATATCAGTTTGTATCCCTCTGGAACAAACATCTGCGGGCCGTCACTGCTTGGAGTCTGGGTAATCTTCAGCTCTTTACGGGAATTTCCGTAGCGGAATGTGACAATTCCGGTCCTCTCCTCAGCAGACATGTTCTTGCTGACCTTGACCTTTACGGACGTCTCTCCGGCAATTCCCCCGCCCGGAAAAATGGTGCACCACGAGGCATCTCCCACGGAAGCGCCCCATTCGCAGTCTGAATTGACTTCAATCACAGCCTCTCCCTCCTCATAACCGAGCACAAGCTCAGAAGGAGACACGGTAAGTGAACCTTCAGCGGCCGGGACATCTTCCGGGGCCGAACATGCGCAGCACAGCAATACTGCTGCAGATATAATAGAAAACATTCTCATCAGTTTGACTATATAATCAGGACCGGGCTTTCCATACAGGTGCCCGGTCCGTTCTCACATACCGTTATTCCTGGTGTTCCTGGAAAATTATGTCCTTTATCGTTATCTCCGTTCCGGCCGCATTTCCTCCGAAGTCGAAGAAAAGATTGATTTTGTCCATGTCGATTCCGTCCATTGACGGCACTTTATAGACATAGTCCTCATATGCGGACAAGCGGTGCTTGTCAGCAAAATAGAACGTGTTGTCATCACCCTCAAGGACAAGCTTTACCGTCACGCCCGGATGGTCGGAGGAAGAGTTGAGCACACAGTAGAAATCATATTTCTTGTCTGCGCTCGAGCTCATGTCAGTCTTGAAAGCCATCTGAGCCTGCCACTGCTCCGCTGTAGCCTCCGGCAGAACCACGGTATATGAATTGCCGTCCTGCTTCAGTTCAGGATTATCAATCTGTGTCCATCCCGGAGCATAGAACCAGACCATATCAAGCACATTCATGGACAGCCACATATTGGCAGGAGACTGCGGGTCATAAATGGTAGGGTCATCCGGAACAGGAGGCACCTCGCCTTTGCTCTCACGGAAGATTATGTCTTTCACGACAACCGTCGAGCCGCCCTGTCCGCCTCCGAAATCAAATACAAGCTTGAGATTCTCGCTGTCAACTCCTTCAGCGGCAATAATCTTAACCTCAAAATCCTCATAGGCCTTGAGCGCATAGCGTTTATCAATGATTATCGCAGCATCGTCAGTCATGTCGCAGAGCTTAATCGTCACTCCGGCATGGTCGGCAGTAGCGCTGAGAACACAATAAAAGTCATATATTTTCTCCGAGCTTGAAGCTATCCCTGTGTTCTGGAAGAAGAACTGGCCCTGCCACTGCTGGCCGCCGATTCCTTCCGGAAGCAGGAACTCATGGTGATTGCCGTCTGAAGTGACAGTGCACGGGGCTATCTCTCCCCAATCATTGTCAGCAAACCAGAAATGGTGGTCATCCGTAACGGCACCAAGCCACAGATTGTCAGGAGAGTTCGGGTCAAATACCGGCCCGACAGGATCATCCGGTTTCACGCTTCCCTCAACAACGAACTGATATTTCCATGCGATTCCTCCGCCTCCGTTCTCAGTAGGGGCATCCATAACGAAAGTCACCTGCTTTGCGGTCTGTTCCTTTACGAGGTAGCGCGGATTGTTCAATGCGGTCATATGAGGGATATAGGAAAGATTCCTGCCCTCAGGAAGCACGAGATACACTTCCTCCACACCGGCGTCATTCCAATTATTCTCAAAAGAATATGTGTCAGTGAACTCTTCCGCAGGAACCTGATAGTCATCGGAACCTTCCTTGTATTCAGGCTTGTAGCCCGAGCCTGCATTCACGAAAACTGTTCCTCCCTCGCCCGGATTCCATGTGAAATTACCGTCGGCGCTGAAAGTAAGCCTGTCGTCATACAATCCCAGCCCGTCCTTGTCACCGGCATTGGCGGAATACCACTGGGTCGGGTCAGAGGCATTGGGACCGCAGCCGAAATGCCCGTCAACCGTGCTGTTCCACTCCCATGTCTTTGACTGCGAACCGGAAAGCATGGTGATGTATTTTGAAGGGTCGAACGGATTGCGCCAAGTGTTTTCAAGAGTGAACGAAACCACACGCGACCCGACGGAAACGCCATGGGCGTTATATGCCTTGACCTCAACGGAATGCTCTCCGGCATCACGGAAGCGAAGCATCGTGCCGCTGCCCGTATAGGCGTACTTCTTCTTTCCTGAAGCGTCCGCATCGTCGCCTACAATCCACATAGGCACCATCTCCTTGTTCTCAAGAGTAAAGGTGACATAATTGGTCTCCTGGTCCACATCAACCTTGACCTTGAAGTCAGCGGCCTGAGGGACCTTGGCAGAGTCTATCTCAAGGTATTTCTGTGTACATCCGCACGCAAGGAGGGCCACAGCCAGAAACACCGGAATATTTTTAAATGCTCTCATGATTGTTCTTCTTATTCAAGAAACCGTCAAAGGCTTCCCAATTAATAATTATTCTGGGTGAGTGTCCCCTGTGCCGCATCTATCTCGCTCTGAGGTATCGGAAGCCATTTCTTGCTCTCGGACCATGACGCAGTGCGGTATGCCCCCTTGTCTGCGGCAGGAGTTAGCACGCGTGAGGCCAGCCCTGAACGGACAAGGTCCCAGTAGCGCTTTCCCTCTCCCATAAGCTCGACATGGCGCTCCTGAAGGATGTTGTCAAGATTCGCGGACACAGAACCGAGTCCGGCGCGTGAACGCACCTGGTCGAGATATCCCTGTGCAGTGCCTTTTCCTGAGCATCCATGGACAGCGATAAGTTCCGCTGCATTGAGGAGCGTCTCGGCAAAACGGTAAAGGCGGACATTATTGTTGTAATTCATGACAGCATCCGCAATCTGGCCGCTGTTGCCGTCAAGGCGCGGAAGAGTCTTTGCGAGGAAATTGCCGGTGTCCTGATAACGGGCATCGTATGTAGCTCCCTCGTCAGCAGGCCTGTAAACGGTGACTGCCTTGCGGAGGTCGCCCTCCTCGAACGCGTCTGCGGCAGCCTGTGTCATCGGGAAGAAGCCCCAGCCCTCACCTCCGAACTTCGAGCTTCCGGAAATCTTAGGGATTCCGCAAAGAGTCGGGATTATGCTTCCTCCGGCCACAAGCGGAGCGCTCCATGAACGGTACGCCCCGTCACTGAAATAGTTTATTTCGAAAATGGACTCCTTGCTCCATTCTCCGGCAGGCTCCCACATCTGCGCAAGCCCTGCGGCATCGACAAGGCCATACTGTCCTCCTGTTATGATTTCCTCCATATAGTCGAGGGCTTTCTGCATCCTGTCCTTGTCATTCTGATACATGACTATCTCGGCATAGAGCATGGCTGCAGCGGCATATGTGACACGTCCCACATCAGCAGTGCGTTTCATAGGAAGAGCCTTCGAATCTATCGCAGCCTCAAGCGAAGCCACCATAGAGGCATAAACCTCATCAGCCGGAGACTGGTCACAGAGATAAGGGTCCTCGAGGTTGACCTCATAATAAGGGATGTTGCCCCACAGCTTCCACATCTGTGTATAGTACCATGTACGTAGCACCGCGGCCTCCGCAAGAAATTCTGCTTTTCTCTCGGAGGAGATGTTCTTAACGCCCGGCATGTACTTGGCCACGCAGTTTGCCCTGTTGACTCCGGAGTAGCAGATTCCCCACACGCTTGTAGGCACATTTGTAGGGTCGGCCGCGTAATTGAACATGAGGTGGAAGTGACGGTTGTCGCTCTCATTCGCGCCGCCAGGATAAATGTCATCCGCCATTACCTCATATATCAAAGGTATCGGATTGTACATGTCCAGCCCCCAGTCAAACCACTGGAGAGGGTCATAGGCAGCTATAAGCGCCTCATATATGCGGGCTTCGGAATTATAATATTCGTCAATGTATATCTTGTCATGCGACTGCACCGCAAGCCATTTCTCACCGCAAGAGCTCAGCAGCATTGACAGCAGCACCGCTGCAAAAATGTAATATATCTTTTTCATCGTTTATCTCTTTTGGGTAATCAGAAAGTGATGTTGGCTCCGAATTGGAATGTGCGCGCCTGAGGATAGATTCCCCTATCGACATAGTCCGCGATTTCAGGGTCGAAACCGTCATACTTTGTCAGAGTGAGCAGATTCTCGGCAGCCACATAGAAACGGAGCTTCTTGACGAAAATCCTGCTGGTCCACTTTGACGGAAGAGTATATCCGAGAGTGATGTTTTTCAGACGGACATAGCTTGCGTCCTTGATGTAGAGGTCGGAAACCCTCCAGTTCAGGTTAGGGTCAGTAATCGTGAAACGCGGAAGTTTGTCAGTAGAACCCTCTCCTGTCCAGCGTCCGAGCATCCACTTAGGCTGGTTTGCAGAAGAAATGTCCGTGCGGCGTGTTCCGTCGAAAACACTGTTCCCGGCAACTCCCTGCCATACCATCGAGAAGTCAAGCCCTTTCCAGTCAATGGAAGCATTGAAACCGTATGTCCAGTCAGGAGTACATTTTCCGAGCATCCTGCGGTCATCGGCATCAATGTCCCCGTTGCCGTTGTTGTCCTTGAAGCGGACGTCACCCGGAACCGCGTTAGGCTGGATCATTTTCGTATTGCCGTTTTCATCGGTATAGGTGTATGAGCGTACCTCGTCCCAGTTCTGGAAGATTCCGTCAGTCTGGTAGCCGTAGAAATAAGGGAAAGGCATTCCGTTCTCACCGCGTATGATGACGCCGGCAGTGGAGAATGAAGCCCTGTCAAGGATGCCGGACTCGTTTCCTGCAGATATGAGGGTGTTCTTCATCCATGTAGCGTTGGCTCCCACCATGAGGTGGAAATCGCCTATAGTATAGCGGTAGTTGACATCAAGCTCGACTCCGGTATTGGACATGCGTCCTGCATTTCCCCAAGGCTTTGCCTCACCGAGATACGAAGGCACAGGCTTCTGGATGAGCATGCCCTCAGTAACCTTGCGGAACCAGTCAGCAGTGAACTGGAGCGAGTTGCCGAAGAACCCGAAATCAAGTCCGACGTCCGTCTGGTTGCTCTTTTCCCATTTGAGGTTAGGGTTCGGGGTAATCTGGGTCTTTACTCCGTTGATTATTTCCTCACTTGATGTAGCGCCGCTTCCGAGCACATAATTGTTTCCTGAAGAGGTGAGAGCTGCGAAAGCGAAGTCACCGAGGCTCCTGTCGTTTCCGTTCTGTCCCCATGAGGCACGGAGCTTCAGATTGGAAAGCCACTGTGCCCTGCCTTCCATGAAAGGCTCATTCTTGATGTTCCATGCTACTGAGGCAGAAGGGAATATCGCGAAGCGGTTGTTGGCTCCGAAACGCGAAGAACCGTCACGGCGTACCGTTGCCTGCACCATATATCGGTTGCCGAAGTCATATGACACGCGGGCAAAAAGAGAAGACAGGCGATAGTCGGCGTAAAGGTAGCCGGAGCCGTCATTGTCTTTGCGCGTGCTTGTCGCGAAGTTCAGGTTGGCCTTTGAAGGGTCTTCTTCCGTAAGGTACATCCTGGATGCTGAAATCGACCTTCCGCTTGAGGCATATGCAGTCTGGCCGGCCATTACTGTGAGGTTATGTTTTTCTGCGAAAACCTTGTGGTATGTCAGCACGTTCTCAACCTGCCATATGAATCCGCGGTTCATCGTGCCGTGGACGGAAGAATAGCCCTGGCTGCGGTTCGAGTTCAGATAATAGTTCGGAGTCCATCCGTCAGTACCTCCGAAAGACAGGTCCACATTCACCGAAGAGCGGAAAGTAAGCCCGTCATAAATCTGGAACTCCAGCTCCCCGCCGGCCACCAGGCGGTCATAATTGTTCTTGTCACCAGGCAGCGAGAGGTCAGCCAGAGGGTTCACCATCTCATTATATGCGGCTCCAGGGATTGTGAACAGCCTTCCGTTCTTGTCGCGCAGGAGGTTGAAGTCGCTCCAGTTCGGGTTAACAAGCTCTCCGGTGTCTGGGTCAACCTCATGTGCAGGAGGGTTCTTGGAATACATGTCTATCACGGCCTGCTCGTCCGCAGAATCAACATATACGCCGAGAATCGGGGAGAGGGTTATCGCCGAGCCGAGAGGAGAACCGAACTCGGAGTTGGTCGAGATTCCCTTTGTGAATGTGCGGGAATAGGAAGCATTGACGCTGATTCCCATCTTGTTGAGCCATGAGCGGTCCTTGGTATTGTCAAAAATCGAGTACCTGTCATTGACGCGCACCGTGAAACGGTCATAGTTCGAGCGGTCATAGTTTCCGCCGATGATACCTTCCTGGGAGTACCAGCTTGCTGAAACGAAATACTGGTTCTTTCCGCTTGTTCCACTGATTGAGAGCTGATGCGACTGCTGCGGGGCGTTGCGGTTGAACAGCTCGCTCTGCCAGTCCGTGCCTTTTCCGAATGAATAAGGGTCCGCATATACAGGAGCATTCCCGTCATTGATTGCAGCCTCGTTCATCAGGACCGCATATTCAGTGGCGTTCAGGACTTCCCTCTTGCGCCAAGGATTGGACAGGCCGTACTGGAAATCATAGCTTACCGACACCTTGTCCTTCGAGCCTTTCTTTGTGGTCACGAGGATTACTCCGTTGGCTCCGCGCGTTCCATAGACCGCACATGAGGCAGCGTCCTTGAGGATGTCAAGACGTTCAATGTCACTCGGGGCAAGATAGTCGATATTGTCAACCGGCATGCCGTCAACCACATAGATAGGGTTAGTGTCATTGATTGAGCCGAGGCCTCGGATGCTTATCTTGGAACCTGCTCCAGGCTGGCCGGACGCGGAAGTAACGTTCACTCCTGGAGTAAGACCCTTGAGGGCGTCATCCACGCGCACTGCGCTCACCTTGTCGAGCATCTCGCTTCCGACGGTAGAGATTGCGGCCGAAACGACAGCTTTCTTCTGCGTTCCATAACCGATTACCACCACGTCATTGAGCTGAAGGTCACTTTTCATGACAATGTCAATCACTGTCCTTGACCCTACTTCCACACTCTGGGCCTGTGCTCCGATGTAATTGAATTCGAGAATAGTGTCCGGACCAGGAACGTCGATGACATAATGTCCGTCAAGATCCGTAGCGACACCTGTCACTGTTCCTTCGATCATGACGGATACGCCTATGAGCGGTTCACCGTCAGTGTCAGTCACCGAACCTTGCACCCTGTGCTGGGCAAAGGAAGTTATACCTCCCCCAACGCACAGAAGCAATGCCAGGACTGCTTCAAAACAAAATTTCTTCATCGCTTTTGGTTTTTAGTTGTTGTGTTTTGCACAAAATTATAAGTTCCGGCAAATACATCAAACAGCAGGTAAAGATAAAGTAAGTCAGATGAAGAATTTTATAATTACAATATATTGATTAATAAAACATTAAGCAAAACAAGAGCCTTCAAAAAAGTAAGTTAGCGTTGATAGGCACCTATCCCCTTAAGCCTCTTTTCAAAGTCATCCCGCTCTAATCTGGAGCGTTTTTTCATCTTCAGGCGGTAATTGTAGATGGTCTGCACGGAGTATCTCAGCAGGACAGCAATCCTTGTGGAATCCGAGATGCCAAGGCGTATCAGGGCAAATATCCTAAGCTCCGTATTGAGCAGGGCATCCTTAGGAAGCACAATCCTCTCCTCCTCCCGGAGAAGGCCGTTGAATTCCTCAACGAAATTAGGATACAGCTTCAAAAAGGCCGTGTCGAACATGTTGTAGAAATTGTCAAGCTCCTGCTTCATCAGCTTCGACGAAGAAAGTTCCTTCTGCAATTCGGCACCCATTCCGACAGTGAGCTTGCGCTTTATGTCCTGCTGGAAACCTATCATCTTGTCGATGTAGTCCGAACACATGGTGAGGAAGAGCGCGATATACTCCTCCTTTATGCTGTTGGCCTCGGAAACCGCAACATTGAGTTCCGAAAGCTTGGCATTCATCGCCTTGAGTTCCTCATTTGCCAGGCTGATCTGCCTGTTCATCCTGTCAACCTCCTCAGCCTTGCGCCTCATGCGCCGGTATGTCCAATAGCTCCACGATGCGAACATCAGCAGAAGGACAGAGCACACCCCGACTATTATCGTGAGCATCAGACGGATATGATTGACGGACTCTATCCTTTCGTTATAGGATTTCTCTATCAGAGGCATTATCTGGGCCACCTGCCACGGCCTGAGCTTGGCATTGTAGAATATGGCGTCATCCATGGAGGCCACTATATACCTGAAAGCCCTGTCAAGGTCGTCCCTGTCCTCGAAAAGCTGGCGGGCCAGACAGGCTATCGACGCGTTGTCCTTGGTAGCGGTCTTTATGTCGGCTATGGCGGAGCGGGTGTACCAGTGACGGAATGTCTCCCTGTCAAGCTTAAAGTCTATTATGGCCTGGTAATAGGCATGTTCGGCATATTCATGCGAATCCTGTGGCAAACGCCCTATGGCAGCCATATTGACGGAATCGGCAAGAATATAGTCCTCTTCATCCAAGGCTTTCTTCATCAATACCGACATCCGCCTCAAATCGTCTTCAGGAAGCATTTCAAGAATCCTCGAGCAATACCAGTCCTGCCTGCTGCCGAACATCGCCGTCATCAGAGGATTCTTGGAATATTCACGGAAATCCCTGTAAAAGCGGTGCTGCACCATATAATAGTGAAGAAGCCCGTCATTGTCCATTGACGAGGTATCAATCTGCGATGCAAGCACCTCACGTGCCTCCAGATACATTCCAGAGATTGTATAGAGATGCCCCAGCTCCACAGAGGTTTCCGACTTGCGGCCCGAATCTGCCATTTTCTCTGCAAGACGTATATTCTCGGTAAGATAGAAAAGCGCACTGTCAAACTGGAAAGACTGGTATTCGTCATAGAGCTTGCGGTTCATGTCATAGTGCAGATGGTCCGTGACAACCGTCATGTCATGCATCCTGTGCAGGAAGTCTATGCGCCTGAGCCTCTCATCCACATATTTGCAGCTGCCGTCAAGTTCATTGTCAAGGCAATGCAGGAGCTGCTCAAGTTCCTGTCCGTGAAGATTGTGCCTTGCGTACAGCGGATTCACGAAAACGGCCGCAAGCATCACCACAGCCGCAATATGTCCGAAAAGAGTCAGGTCCCGTCTCATGTCAGTATAAATTACAGTAAGTCTTTTCTCATGCTGAACTCACAGCCGCAGTACTGCTGGTTGTAGAATCCGTATTCATTTATGATTTGGAGCCTGCGCTCCTGAAGGCCTCCCTTGCGCCAGTTGCGGTCCCACCAGATTACATCCGTGGAGATGTCCTGTGCGGCATTTTGCCCGGCATCCCGGTCCGCCACGGAACAGGCCTGCAAATCCGGCATCTGTGAATTGGCCTTTGCACAGGCCCATCTGCCAGCCCTGTCAATCTGCTCGAGAGACTTCCAGCGTGATGAGGCAAGCGTTGTTGTAATGACCCTTATTCCTCTCTCGCGGGCATGGCAGGCCGTCCTGTAAAGACGCAGCCCGAAGCACCTGAGGCATCTGCCGCCCCGCTCCGGCTCTCCTTCAAATCCGGCCATCGCCTCCAGCCATGCATCATGGTCATAGTCCGCATCAACTATTTCCAGGCCCAGGGCCTCAGCATACCGGGAGCACTCCTCCTTACGGATGAGATATTCCTCAGCGGGGTATATGTTGGGGTTGCAATAATAGATTACAGGTGTCACACCATTATCAAGCAGACACTCTATGATTGCGCTTGAACAAGGTGCGCAACATGTATGCAACAGCACGGTAGACTCGCCCGAAGGCACTTCAAGTTTGCTTTTCATCTTGCAAATTTAGATGTTTTCCCCAGTCCGGACATCTTCTGAGGAAATATATTTAACTTTGCAGCCGCAAAAAAGACAAAAAAGGCGGGCATGCCGCCCCAAGATACATTATAATGGGCATTATTCCAGACAGATATATCCGTGAGCTGACCTCAAGCGTAAGGCAGAAATGGCCGATGTCAGGCAAGGCATCAGGCTTTCTGGCCGTCAGTCCGGTCATAGTGTTCCTGGCCATATATCTGCTATCCTCCATAGTGGCCGGAGACTTCTACAGGATTCCCATCTCCGCAGCCTTCCTTATCGCATCAATCTATTCCATGGCCATCTGCCGCGGAAAGACCCTTGAGGAAAGGATAACCATATTCTCAGAAGGGGCAGGCAACAGGAATGTGCTGCTGATGATATGGATATTCATACTTGCCGGAGCTTTCGCATCGACCGCCAAAGACATAGGCTCAATCGACGCCACTGTCAGCCTTGCCCTGAGAATACTCCCCGGAAGGTTCCTCTACGCAGGCCTCTTCCTCGCCTCATGTTTCATCTCAATGTCCGTGGGGACAAGCGTAGGCACCATAGTAGCCCTTGTGCCGGTAGCCGCAGGAATAGCCAATGAACTCTCAGGAGCGCCGGGAAGTTCGGAAACGTTTGCCGCGGCACAGACAGGCGTGCCCTTCATAACCGCAATAGTAGTCGGAGGAGCGTTCTTCGGCGACAATCTCTCTTTCATTTCCGACACAACGATAGCTGCGACACGCACCCAGGGCTGCTCCATGGCGGACAAATTCAAGGTAAACCTGAGGATAACGGGACCGGCGGCCCTGGCTGTCACTGCACTCTACGTGCTGCTCGGCTCTTCCGTTCCGGAATTGTCAAGGGCTGCAGAGCCGATAGAATGGGTCCTGGTCCTTCCCTATGTCGCAGTGATTGCGCTCGCAATATCCGGAGTTGACGTGGCAGCCGTGCTGACAATCGGAACAGCCGCCAACGCTGTCATAGGCTTCGCCTCCGGAAAATTCAGCTGGAGCCTCTGGCTCGAATCCATAGGAAACGGTATAAGCGGCATGGGAGACCTCATAATAGTCACAATGCTCGCGGGAGGAATGCTTGAAGTGATACGGACAAACGGCGGGCTTGACTTCATAACCTCAGGCATGACACGGAGGGTCAAATCAAAGCGCGGGGCCGAGCTGAGCATAGCGGCCCTCGTCTCGGCAGCCAACCTCTGCACTGCCAACAACACGATAGCCATAATAACCACCGGACAGATAGCAAAGGACATCACAAGAAAATTCGCCCTCAACCCGCGCAAGACGGCAAGCATTCTTGACACGTTCTCGTGCCTTGTCCAGGGCCTGATTCCTTACGGGGCACAGCTTCTGATGGCCGCCGGACTGGCAAAGGTTTCCTCCATATCAATAATAGGCCACCTGTATTACCCGTTCACCATGGGCATCTTCGCCCTTGCTGCAATACTGCTACGCCTTCCGAGGCGCTACTCATAGCAGTCCCACGCTGCCGGAATCAATCAGATTGTTCAGAAGCGCATAAACGGTCAGTCCGGCTATGGTCTTTATTCCGGTCTTGCGCGTAATGTTCTTGCGGTGGGTTATTACGGTATGGATTGAAATATTATAATAGTCGGCAATCTCCTTGTTTAGCATTCCCTTGGCCACGCATACAAGAATCTCTTTCTCCCTGACGGAAAGGTCGGGCCCTTCCGGCTCCGTGATTTCCTCACGCGAGGCAATCGCGTCACGGAGTTTCTTCACAATCGTGACGGGAGCATCATATATGCTGATTGAATTGTCATATTGCCTGAGCGCCTCATCATCCTGGGGCAAAATGTTGAGAAGCACTACAGCGGCATCGGAATTGGCAGAAATGCGCCCGCGGGCAGAAGCACGGGAGGCATAGTCGAACACCACCGGATCAACGATTATGACATCCGTGTCCATATTCTTCAGGCGCGACTCCGAATCCCGTGAAAGGTCTGTCAATATCCCCTCTACACGGAACTCCCCGAGATCTCCCAGGACGGCCTCTATACCCCTCGCAATAATTCTGGAAGGCATTATGAGCAGAACTTTCTTCATTTTTCCTCCATTCTGTTTACCATCGGTATGAGCACGCAGTCTTCGATGACCGTATGCTTTTTCAAATCCTCCTCCAGACGGAAAATCCCGTACAGCACCTCATAGCGCAGCACCATGTCGCAGGTGTCGGGAATATATTTCATGACTATATTCTTGAGGTCATTTAGGGTCTCGTCAATATTGCTGTGGTTTTCCTCAAACTTTTCTATCGAATAGCCCTGTGAATTTTCCCCTGCCACCAAAGACCTCACATAAGGGAAAACCACTTTCTCCTCATAAGAGAAATGCTTCTGCACCTGGGCCTTGTAGTCGCCGAAAAAACGTCCCACAATCTTCTGCTGCACAGGCTCGCAAGGCTCAGTCATGGCTTTTATGTTGCTCTCAAGCGCAGTAAATTCCTTGTCAAGATAAAAAGAATGCGAATTATGCAGGTACTCAACAATGGACAGAGGCTCAGCACCGGAAATCAGCTCTGAGGACGGGACATAATCATCATAAGTATATGCATTGCATATCAGCAGGAACGAATTAAGATTAATCCCCTGCATCGCACAGACCTCGCTTATTGTCCTTTCACCGAAAGCAAGCCCTATGTTCAGCCTTGAAAGCACGCTCAGCAGCTTCCAGTTCATCCCTATCAGCTCCGCCAACTTCATGGAGCCTGAAAATTTCCCCGTATTCATATCATATTTGTTTTACTTATCAGACGCCCTACAGCAGGAACAATGACGCGACACGGAAGGTGACAAATGCCGCGGCCCACGCGAGCGCAAGAGTATATACGGCTGTAATGACAGCCCATTTCCATCCTCCGGCCTCACTCTTTATCGCCACAAAGGTTGCAATGCAAGGGAAGTAAAGCAGGATGAAGACCATATATGCCAGCGCTCCGGCAGGGGTCACTGACCTGAGCAGAGCTTTCTGCAGGCGTGTCTCCCCATGGTCTTCAACAACGGCTTCAGTCCCGTCTTCGGAATACATCACACCGAGAATGCTGACCACCAGCTCTTTCGCGCCGACTCCGGCAACTATGCCGACTCCCATCCGCCAGTCAAATCCCAAAGGCTCCAGCACAGGTTCCATTGCCTTGCCCACATAGCCTATGAATGAATGCTCCTGCTGCTCACGCACGCTTGAATACGCATCATGGTTCGGATAATAGCCAAGAAACCATATCACAACCGAGCAGACAAGTATGATTCCGCTCATCTTCTGAAGATATTGCTTTCCCTTCTCCCAGGTATGCCTGAACACGGATTTGGCCGTAGGAATCCTGTATGGCGGAAGTTCCATCACAAACGGAAGGTCATCCTCCTTTATGAAGCGTCCTATTATCATTGCGGCAAGCACAGCAAGCACAATTCCCAAAGCATACAGGCCAAGCAGGACCGCCCCGGCATGATGCGGAAAGAAAGCCCCTGCGATAAGGATATACACAGGCATGCGCCCGGCACAGGACATAAGCGGGATTATCAGTATGGTTATGAGCCTGCTCTTGCGGCTTTCAATCGTGCGCGTGGCCATTATGGCGGGCACATTGCAGCCGAAGCCCATTATCATCGGTATGAACGACTTGCCGTGCAGCCCCATCTTGTGCATCATACGGTCCATGATGAACGCCGCGCGTGCCATATATCCGGAATCCTCAAGCAGCGAAATGAACAGGTACAGCAGCATGATGTTCGGCAAAAACACAAGCACGCTCCCCACGCCGCCGATTATGCCGTCCGTCACAAGGTCTTTGAACCAGCCCTCAGGCATTACTGAGGACACGAACGCACTGACATTCTCCACAAGCCATTCTATCCATCTCATCGGATAGTCACCAAGCACGAAAGTGCCGTCAAATACGAGATACAGCAGGAAAAAGAATATCGGGAACGCAAGCCACTTGCTTGTGACCACCGCATCTATCTTATCGGTCAAGGTGCGTCTTTTCTTTCTTGCGCACCCGGTCTCAAATGTCTCCGCAAGCGCCCCCTGGATGAACGCGTACTTCGCGTCAACCATTGAAGATTCCAGTGAAGAGCCGAGAATGTCCGATATCCTCTTCTGCTCCTCAAAACGTGCAGCGATTATCTCATCCCTTCCTGGAAGCCCCTCCACGACCGCCTCCGCTTCCTTGTCATTCTCGAGATATTTTATCGCAAGCCAGCGTGTCGAATATTTGTGGCGGATGTCCGGAATCCTCTGCACAAGGCGTTTTATGCGGTCTATGCTCTGCTCAATCTCAGTCCCGTGATTTATATGGATATGGCGGGCCAGACGCGGGTCGCTGTTCTCATATATCTGAATCACTGTATCGAAAAGGGCTGAAATCCCCTCTCCGCTGCGGCTGACGGTCGGAACTACAGGCATTCCGAGAAGATAGCCGAGCTGGCGTATGTCAAGCTTGTCACCACGTGAGACCAGTTCATCATACATGTTCAGGGCCATGACCACCCTAAGGTTCATGTCAATCAGCTGGGTCGTTAGATACAGGTTGCGCTGCAGATTGGACGCGTCAACCACATTCACCACCACATCGGGGCTTTCTTCAAGAAGATTCCTGCGCACATAAAGTTCCTCAGGGCTGTATGCAGACAGGGAATATGTACCCGGCAGGTCCACCAGCAGGAACTTGTATCCGCCGTGCGAGAATGTCCCCTCCTTGGCGTCGACAGTCACTCCGCTGTAATTTCCCACATGCTCATGGCTGCCGGAGGCCATATTGAACAGTGAAGTCTTTCCGCAGTTCGGGTTTCCGACAAGGGCCACCTTTATTACCTTGCCACGCTGATGGGCCAGGTCCGCCATGCGCCTCTGAAGGCACAGGTCATCGCACTCCTCAGCCTCCAGTGCCTTAAGCCCATGCATATCCGGATTCTGTCCCGAAATATCCTGTCCTGTAACTTTGGCTTCGGTCTCCCCTATCACCTCTATTTTCTCCGCCTCCTCCCTGCGCAAAGAAATCTTGTATCCTATTATCTCATACTCGATTGGGTCCTTCAAGGGAGCGTTCAGTATCACCTTGACACTGTTCCCCTTGACGAATCCCATCTCTATTATTCTTTTGCGGAAGCTGCCGTGGCCATATACTTTCACGACTACGCCACGTTCTCCCGTCCTAAGTTCCGACAATTTCATAAGCTGTTCCCCTATTTCACTACGGCAAATATACATATTACCGCTCCAACTTCATTCAAACGGCACAACAAAACGGCACCCTCTCACGACATATTGCGAGAAAGGATGCCGCCTGCTCCTCATTAATGATGACTCCTTCGGGCTATCTGTTGAGACTCTGGTCCACATATATCAGTTTGGACGTGTCATATCCGCGTCTGCAGGCCTCAGCCAGCACTTTATCAAGCACTGCTCCGTCCAGTTCCGGTGTCCTCGAAAGAATCCAGAGGTATCTCGGCGACGAGCTTCCGACAAGGGCCACGCTGTAGTCCTCATCTATCATAAGGACTCTGTAGTCACTATAGAAAAACATGAAGAAAGACACTCTCAGCCTTGCCGGCTCACCTGACGGGTCGGGCTGCTTGGCTTTCCCGTGAGCTGTCTTCATCTTGCCGTTGCGCCATCCGGAATTGATTACATCCACCTTTCCGTCATCACGCAGAAGATATTCCGCAGTGACATTGTCCATGCCCCTTTCGAACCTGTGGCCGTACCTGGCAATCTCATACCATGTGCCCAGATATGAGCTGAGGTCAAAAGAAGGAACCGTTGTCTTGTCATGCTCCACGTCAGGAGCGAAAATAAGCCCCGGAAACATTGCTGCAGCCAGGGCCAAAGGTATAAGTGTGCTGCTCATAAGTCACCTGCATTTAAATCATTACTAAACTAACCGGAACGCAGGCAACTCAAAAAGCATGCTATTATGCTATTTCGATGCGGTATGAAGCATTGAATTTTTCTCCGGACGCAAGGCTGTTCATCCAGTCCCTGTCCTTGAACTCGCCCTCAAATCCGGCACGGTCGCAGCGTCCGAACCAAGGCTCTATGCACACGAACGGAGCATTCTTGCCAGGAGGAGACCACAATCCGAGCACAGGAGCGTCAAAAGTGACGGACAGCCAAGGGGTTCCGTCTTCACAGAACATTGAGACCTTGCCCACCTGAGAATCCTGAAGCACGAAAGTGTCGATGTCATCGAATGTGTCTGAATTGAGCTTGAGCCTTCCGTCAGAAAGCGGAAGAGGGTACCTTTTCGTTGCATCAGCACAGCCCTTTCCGGCAAGGCCGACGCATTCCAGGCCCCCGCTGCGGTCAAAAGTGAAATATCCGCGGCCTTTCTCAAGTTTGCCGTAGTCCGGATAAAGGAAAGCCGGATGTGCGCCTATCTGGAAATGCATGTCCTTGTCAGCCGGATTGCCGACTTCCCATGACACCTCGATTCCGCTGCCTTCAAGACGGTATCCGATTTCGAGCGTGAAAGGATACGGATATGCCTTAAGGGTCTCTTCAGAGGATTCGAGCCTGAAGCGGATGCTGTCACCAGCCTTTGCCACAACTTGAAATTCCATGTCACGTGCAAAACCGTGCTGTCCCATAGTGTATTCTTTGCCGTCAACGCGGTATCTTGCCTCCCATACGCTTCCGACTATAGGGAAGAGCACAGGTGAGCGGCGGTTCCAATATTCCGGCTCGCCATGCCAGAGATATTCTGTCTTGCCTTTCCTGATGCTCCAGAGTTCTGCCCCGACCTCATTGATTTCAACTGTCAGGACACCGTTTGTCAATGTCTGCATATTATCTTCAGTTATCAGTTTACTTTTTTTACATGGACAATTTCTTGTGCGAGTGCGCTTCCACTACATTTACCACATAGTCCCCGAGCTTTTCGCAGTCACCGATGATGTCCATATAATTCACTCCCATCTGATAGTCATATTTCTGTTCATTGACATCATTGAGATTCATTTCCTTAAGCTGGGACCTGTAATTGTTTATCTCATTCTCTATATTGAGTGACTTGACTGTCTCAGTCTCCGGAACCTCGTCATTGAGCTGGCGCACCATCTGGTCAAGGGCCTTCATGCACAGCCCGAACATATGTCCGATATGCTTATACTGCCCCTCTGTGAAGTCTTCCTTACCCTTATGCTTGCGGTCAAGGGTCCTCGCAAGGTTGAAGCAGCTGTCACATATGCTCTCAAGCTCAGAAATCTCCCTGAGCATCGAACGTATCGTGTTCTTGCTCTCAGGGCTAAGACGTCCCTCGGAAACTTTGTTCAGGTAGTTCGCAATCTCTATTTCCATGTTGTCGCTTATGCCCTCATACTTCTCGACACGCGTATAAAGCTTGTTGAAGTCGTTTTCGTCCTTAATCATAAGCAGCTCCGGAATGAAAGAGAACATCCTGCGGCATCTCTCGGCAAAGAGGTTGATTTCCTTGCGCGCCTCGAAAAGCGAAAGCTCGGCAGTGGAGAGCAGACCGCTTGAAATGAAGCGCAGCCTTCCTTCCTCATCCTCAGCTTTCTGAGGTATGGCGCGGCTGACAATCCTCTCTATCGGCTTAACGAACCATATAAGAATCAACACATTGCACACATTGAACGCGGTGTGGAAAGCTGCAAGCACATAAGTCAGCCTTACAGAAACGGCCTCCACTTCCTCCGGAGTTGACGGTACAAACGTCTGGTCATATCCTATAATTTTGCATACCATGTCTACAAAAGGGCGGAAAACAATGAGCACCCAGACTACTCCGAAAACATTGAAGAGCATATGGGCCAAGGCTGCCCTCCTTGCCTGCGTGCTTGCGCTCATCGCCGCAATGTTCGACGTGACGGTAGTACCGATGTTCTCACCCATCACCAGCGCGATGCCATGATGAATAGGAAGCACGCCGCTGGAGCACAGAATCATGGTAATCGCCATAATTGCGGCCGAAGACTGCACGCACATTGTAAGGACACTTCCAAGCAGCAGGAAGAGCAAGGTGGAGCCGAATCCCCATCCTCCGCAAGATGCAAAGAAATCAATTATCTCCTGGTTATGGGCAAGGTCCATTTCAAGGGCATTGGTTCTCAAAGTGCAAAGTCCAAGGAACATCAGCGAAAAGCCGAAAATGAATTCCCCGAGCGAGCGCGTAGAGTTCTTCTTAAGAAAAATGAGCACTATGGCAACCGCAAACAACGGAAACACCACTGTGCCCATATCAAACTGGAAACCGAATACAGACATTATCCACGCCGTGGCAGTCGTACCGATATTCGCTCCCATGATAACAGAAATAGCCTGCGCAAGTGAAAGAAGGCCGGCATTGACAAAGCTGACAGTAAGCACTGTCGTTGCTGTTGAAGACTGTACGGCAGCCGTCACGAATGCTCCGGTAAGCAGTCCAGTGAAACGGTTAGTCGTCATAGCGCCGAGAACACTGCGCAAATGGCCTCCGGTAAGCTTCTGGAGTGCCTCGCTCATCGTCTTCATTCCGTACATCAGAAGAGCAAGACATCCGAGAAGCTTCAGGAAAGTGAAAATAGTCATAGGGTTAATGTTCAAAATTGTATGCAAAAATAATCAAAGTGCGCGAATACATAAGCATTTTCACCATTTTAGAATCACTTTTTCATCTCTCAGCACAAGAAATCCACATTCGCAAAGACTGATGCCACATCTTGCTCCCGCGGCATGCCACTAAAAGCACATCCGCCCTTAAGGCTTTAAGGCACCCAAACCGCTGTCCTGACAACCTTAGTGCCCATTTTGCCTGCACATCTGTTGAGCAGCGAAATGTGCAGAATGAGATACATCTGACGACTTCCCTTTTCGCTCACTCATAATTCCGGAGAGTGACATGTAGAGTGAGACGGTGTGTGGGACGGTGAGTTGGATGGTGAGTTGGATGGCGAGTTGGATGGTGAGTTGGATGGCGAGTTGGATGGTGAGTTGGATGGCGAGTGAGACGGAGAAAATACAAAACGGTTTAAGAAATGGCCTGATTTTTTACGGAATGCTCCCAAAAAGAAATTCGGTGTAAGAATCGCGCGGAATTTTTACCGTTTTTCCATTGCAGCTCGCCAATTGCTACATGAAACATACCAGCTCGCAAGAAGGGCTCCTCACACGACTCAACATCAGCAGTCGATTTGACGTGGAGCACAAACAACTGACTATCAACACATTCCGGATATACGATTCCCCGTTCACGGGGCACCGTATATCAGCAAATTACTGATTATCAAACAATTATACCACACGCTGCAACTTATTATCCAATAATAGGTAAACCTATTCAGGAGAAGGAATAAGAAAAAGAGGATGAACAAAAATTACTTTTGATCATCCTCTTTTTGTGGAGATAGTCGGAGTCGAACCGACGACCCTCTGCTTGCAAAGCAGATGCTCTAGCCAACTGAGCTATACCCCCGTGAGTCTTAAGTGCTGCAAACAGCTTTTAAAGAACTTGTAGTCCTGAGCAGACTTGAACTGCTGACCCCTACATTATCAGTGTAGTGCTCTAACCAACTGAGCTACAGGACTGTATATTAAAAAGACCGGTGAAATACAAGCGGCTGTACCGATACTCGACACACTCACGAAAAGCTCGCGTCAATCCAAAGCCACCAAAAAGGAGGT
>ERZ777011.1225-NODE-1225-length-29171-cov-4.154589_pt1 | contig 29171 bp, 31 predicted proteins | sample MGYA00374964_ERZ777011 | MGnify/ENA primary metagenome ERZ777011 (study PRJEB29310, sample SAMD00008975) | mouse gut metagenome | study: EMG produced TPA metagenomics assembly of the Metagenome analysis of fecal microbiota from mouse which was promoted... | reverse complement strand
CTGCATAAATGATCAGATCCTCGCCTGCAAGCTCCCCCCTTGTAATCAGCTTGATTACATTAGAGTTGTAGCCTCCGGCCAATCCTCTGTTGGATGTGATCACAATCACAGCCTTCCTGCCCGAAGCGCCGGATTTTAAATACTTATGATCCAGACTGCCTGTTTTTTTCAGGATTGAGTTTACCGTATCGAACATGCAATGGAAATAGTTTCCTGATTTCTCTGCATTTTGCTTTGCTCTCTGCAGCTTAACAGTGGAAACAAGCTTCATGGCCTTGGTAATCTGCTGGGTACTTTGAATACTTCCCTTACGCCTTTTTATATCACGCATTGAAGCCATATTACTTAACCTCCGTGCTACCTGACACCCGTAACTTGGGACACAAGCACAAATTTAGGCGTCAGCTCAAATTTGTTAAATGAAAAATCTTTGATTTTTCATTTTTTTATTTTAAAAACGCTGCTTTGAACTCTTCAATTGCTTTCTTTAATGTTTCTTCCGTCGAATCGGAAATCACCTTTTCTTCAGCGATTGCATTTGGTACCTGTGGATATTTGGTATTAATAAACTCAAAAAATTCATCCTCAAACCTTGTGATGTCACTGGTAGGCACATCCAGCAGGTATTTGTTGGTTGCCGCATAGATAATGATAACCTGATATTGTACCGGCATAGGTTTGTACTGAGGCTGTTTTAAAATCTCCTTAATCCTCTCGCCCTGTGCCAGCTTTTCCTTGGTATCCGCGTCTAATTCCGAACCAAACTGTGCAAAAGCTGCCAGCTCTCTGTACTGGGCAAGCTCCACACGGATAGGCGCAGCAATTTTTTTCATAGCCTTAATCTGCGCCGCGCCGCCTACACGGGATACGGAAAGGCCTGCATTAACGGCGGGACGGAAACCGGAGTTAAACATTTCTGTTTCCAGATAAATCTGACCGTCCGTAATCGAAATAACATTGGTAGGAATATAGGCAGATACATCCCCGGCCTGCGTTTCAATAATTGGAAGCGCGGTAAGAGAGCCGCCACCATATTCTTCACTCATTCTTGCCGCACGCTCAAGGAGCCTTGAATGCAGGTAAAATACGTCGCCGGGATATGCCTCACGTCCGGGGGGACGTTTAAGGAGCAAGGAAAGGGTACGGTATGCGGCCGCATGCTTACTAAGGTCATCATAAACAACCAGTACGTCTCCTCCCTTTTCCATCCATTCCTCGCCAATCGCGCAGCCTGAATAAGGCGCTATATACTGCAGGGGCGCAAGCTCACTGGCTGTCGCCGCCACTACCGTAGTGTAAGCCATAGCGCCGGATTCTTCCAATGTCTTAACAATAGAAGCTACCGTGGACGCCTTCTGGCCAATGGCAACGTAAATACAATTTACGCCCTGTCCTTTTTGATTGATGATGGTATCAATGGCAATAGCAGTCTTACCTGTCTGCCTGTCCCCAATGATCAGCTCACGCTGTCCCCTTCCGATGGGCACCATGGAGTCGATAGCCTTAATACCTGTCTGCAGCGGCGTGTCAACCGATTTTCTGGTGATAACGCCGGATGCAACTCTCTCTATTTTACGATACTTATCTGTCTGTATGGGACCCTTGCCATCAATGGGCTGGCCAAGGGCATTTACTACGCGCCCCAACATGGCATCGCCTACAGGAACCTCAACAACGCGGCCGGTAGTCTTTACCGTGTCGCCCTCGTTGATATTTTTCTGACTTCCAAGAAGTACGGCGCCTACATTATCCTCTTCCAAATTCAGCACCATTCCGTATACTTCTCCGGGGAATTCCAGAAGCTCACCCTGCATTGCGTTTTCCAGACCATGTACACGGGCAATACCGTCGGCAACCTGAATAACGGTACCGACATCTGAAACTTCAAGCTCTGAAGCATATCTTTTAATCTGCTCTTTGATAACAGAACTGATTTCTTCCGGTCTTAAATTCATGGTTCTTACGCACCTTTCTTTTCTGGTTACTATGAAAGCTGTACCTTTAAAAGCTCACGCTGTAAGCCTGACAGCTTATTTTTTACGCTGCTGTCCACTACCCTGTCCCCAATACGGATCACCATGCCTCCAATCAGGTCTTCCTCCACCTGATAATGCATTTCCATCTCTTTAAAGGACGTGGTTGAGAGCAGCTTTGCTTCTATTTCTTTCTTTTTTGCTTCGTTTAAATCAAGGGCTGTGGTCACATACGCAACCCCTACTCCCTTAAGCTCTTTTACCGCATCTATAAAGTAATCCAGTATGGCGTAAATTTCCCCATACCTGTCCTTGCTCACTACTAAATGCAGAAATCCAAGCAGTTCTTTTGAGATACGGCCCTCAAAAACCTCCCCAAGCACTTTAAGCTTTTCTTCCTTTAAGATCTTAGGGTGGTTCATAAGCTTCCCAAAAGCAGGATTGGCAAGCAGCAGCTCTTTCAGCTGGGTAATCTCCTCTAAAAATTCCGCTTCCCTTCCTTCTTCCACTGCCAGCTCAAACAAAGCTTCTCCATATGTTGTACCAACTAGCTTTGCCATGTGCTCTCACCTATTTCCTTCAATGTCTCATTTATCAGGCTTTCCTGTATGGTCGTATCAATAGATGCCTTTACCACCTTACCGGCCATCATGGATGCAAGCACTACCATCTCGCGTTTCACATCATCCGCTGCCTTTTGCTTCTCCAGTTCGGCTTCCACTTTGGCCCTTTCAATAATTCTTGCAGCTTCTTCCTTTGCCTCAGCTACAATCTTGTTCTCATTTTCCAAAGCGCGTTTTCTGGCATCGCTTAAAATTTCTTCCGCTTCCCTGTCGATGTCCTTAAGCTTTTCTTCATACTGCTTTTTAAGCTCGGCCGCATCTTCCTTATCCTTAGCCGCGCTGTCCAGCTCGCCCTTTATTTTGGCCTGTCTTTTTGCCAGCATTTCCCTTACGGGATTAAACAGGAAATAAGACGCCACGCCAAAGAGCACCATAACCGCAATGATCATAAGCGCCGAATCCGCCAAAAGCTGCAGGTCAAGGTCAAACAATCTGGGTTCCATCCGTAAACCTCCTTTCCACAATTTGTACTGTCAATACCGTCTCCGCAGAGGTTCTATGCAGAAATTCTCCCTAAAGATTCTCCACCGGAAACCTTCGTCGGGGACAGATTGCTACAGCCAAAAGAATATTCCTTTCTTATTGCGCTGCGCCCATCAGAGGTCTTACGAATAACAGAAGAATCGCCACAAGCAGACCATACAAACCGGTGGTCTCCGCAACCGCCTGACCAAGTAACATTGTGGAAGTGATATCAGATTTTGCACCGGGATTTCTTCCCACTGCCGCCGCCGCATGACCTGCCGCAATACCCTGGCCTACACCAGGTCCGATACCTGCAATAACTGCCAGACCTGCACCAATTGCCGAGCAACCTAAGATAAAGTTTGAATTAAAATCCATTTTTGTTTCCTCCTTAAAATACTTGTCATAATTTTAATATATTTTAAACCTCTGTTCCGCCTCCAAAGGGCGGAACAAATTTATTACCTGTTTTTGTTCCCCGCCTGCACCGGCAGCCCTGTACAAGGCATATTGAGGAACCCTCTACTCCCCGGTATTACATGCATCTGTAATGTAAGTCATTGTCAGCATACAGAATACATATGTCTGGATTGCGCCTGAAAACAGGTCGAAATATACGTGAAGCGCCGCCGGCCATATGATTGCCACTTTACTGAGTAGTGCATAAATCAATGCCATAATCGCTGTTCCCGATAAAATATTGGCGAACAAACGAAGCGACAATGACACGGGTACCGCCAAATCGCTGATAATATTGATTGCCGCCCATATCGGCCACGGTTCACACAATCCCTTCAGCACGCCGGAGACCTTCTGGTACTTAAACTTGTTAAAGTGAATTAATGTAAATGTGATAATTCCAAGCGCAAAGGTAACGCCGTAATCCGCAGTAGGCGGGCGCAGACCCAAAAGCCCGGAAATATTGCTAAACAGGATAAAGATAAAGATCGTTCCGATATAATTTCTAAATCTAACCGCCTGCTTGCCCATTACGCCGCCAATCATCCCATCTAGCATTTCCACGATGAGCTCTATCACGTTCTGAAATGCTCCGGGCACCTCCGTGGCATGTTTAACCGCCCGGTTTGCCGCTATGCAAAAACCTATTATAATCAGCATAACGATCAGCACGCACACATGCGTTGTGGTTATCCACACTGTCTGGCCAAACAGCTCATAGGAAAAGACTCCGTGAATCATAAAATCCACTTCCGTACTGCCGGATAATAAAATTCCCTGCCCCATATCCTCACCTCCTTACATATCCTGCCCGTCGGCAGGTTCTTTGACCGGCGCCGGAACATCTTCCCCGCCGTAAATTTTTTTGCTTACCTTTTGGGTAATAAAATGCATATAAGCTGACGCCTTAAGTCCCATAATCCCCAAAAATGCGGACAGGGGATTGGCTTTCCCACTTATGGCAATCAGCGCAAATACGGCTACAATAAAGCCGTACCTGAGTATATTATGGGTACTTAAGGACTTAACTGCCTCTTTTTCAGGGAAATCAAGGGCCCGGTCTAAAGACCACCACATATGAAATGCGCTCACGGCCGCCGTCAATATCCCAAGCCAAAGCCCCAGAGAGTATCCCGCTTTGTCTTTTGTCAAAAACACAAAAAACTGGCACGCCACTCCAAAGATTAGAATGCCCACCTCAAGCTCAAACAGAGTCCTGTTTATTCTGATGATTTTTTCTTTCATCCACATTCCCCCTGCTTTTTCCGCTTCCATGGAGGTAAGCCGACTGCTCACTCTCACTTGCAAAAATTCCTCTGGCAAAGCGGTAAATATTATATCCTCCTGCAATCGCCCCTATAAAAAAGAATACGATTACCAGAAAATTTGTTCCCAGCCTGCCATCCAGAAATATTCCCAGAAAGGAGCAAAGAAAAACAGGGACCAGCATGTTGATTCCGAATTGTCCTATCATTGTCAGCGCCTGATATACTTTTCGATTAAATTTCACATGATTCTCCCTTTGCCTATCGTAAGAAACGCTTGCGATACCGCCATCCATAAAAAGTCCGGAAGATTACTTCCAAACCTCTCCTTTCTATGTACCTTATCCCATTTACACTCAATCCTAATTATACCCATTTTCTTCTTTCCTGTCTAGAGCGTGTTTGAAAATTCATTTCCGCCATTTACCCGGCATTTATTCACCCCGGAAAATCATCAAAAAATTTTTAGCCTTTCCATTGATTCAAATTCGTTGACTTTCCCGCTGTCTAAGAGTAAAATTTTCAATAATCTTTCATTCCTGTAAAGGAGGCTCTATGATCAATCCCATTTTATACCGCAGACGCATTATACCGGAAGAATGCATTCCTCTTAAGGACGATATCATCCTTTCCTGCGACGAGGAGCGCATCATTACCTCATGGCGCGCCCTTCACCCCAAAAAAGACCTTCACCACGGCACCTCCTGCTATTTTTTAAAGGAAGGTTTTAAAGTCAGTAAATTTTGTGATGCGGATGATAATCTTTTGTACTGGTATTGTGATATTATAGATTTTGATTATCATTCTTCCGACAACCGTCTGATAGTGACAGATCTTTTAGCGGACGTCATAATATACCCTGACGGATTCGTTAAGGTGGTGGATTTGGACGAGCTTGTCACGGCATTAGAATCCCGCTCCATCAGCTTAGACACATTAAAGTCCAGCCTCAACCGTTTGGACAGGCTGCTGAAAATTATCTATTCCGGCAAATTTGACACCCTGAAAAAATACATAATATAAAGGGCTCTCGTAAAATGCGGCGGTTCTGCAACAGGCGTCCGGCTCTATGGTATATGGACGCCTATTGTGTGAATCCGCTTTTTTTTTGCAACAGCCCTTCTTATTAATAAAAGATATGTCCGCCAATCCTGGTACCCGTAAGCCCCTCAATAGGCGTTCTGAAAAACAGACAATTTCCTACCGTAGTGGCTCCCCCCATAGCCGCATCCGCCGCCCTGTAGCAGGCGTCCGTAGCGCGGTTTTCCGCAAGAGCCAGGGCAAGACGTCCGCTGGCAACCGGCGAAAACTGCTTATTCTGGTAAATCACGCCCACCACTGTGTCCGGAAATACGGAGCTCATGACACGGTTCATAACCACCGCTCCCACGGCAACCTGCCCTTCATAAGGCTGATTGCCCGCTTCGCAGTAAATCAGGTTCGCCAGCAGATACCGATCTCCTTCTGCGAAAGAAATATCCGATATGTTCCGCCATGCCGACTGTGCCGCTAACTGGGAAAGCCTTCTTTCCTCCGCCAGCTCCTCCTGCAGTCTGGCTATATCGCTTTTTTGTTCCTCCAGCGCCTTTTCATACTGCAGCATCTCCGCTTCCGTCTGATCCATCTCCTGCTGGGTGCTGTTTATTTCCCCTGAAACCTGCCCTACAAGGCCCTTGAAGCGGCTCTGCTCCGCCTCCACGGAAACTTTCAGCTCGTCCAAATCTTTTTTCTCCTGCACAAGCTGCGCCTCTTTTTCCTGAATTTCTTCCCTTATGGCAATAAAAGCATCAAGCTGTTTTCTGTCATACTCCGAAAGCTTCTCTATATAATCCTGGCGGTTTAAAAGCTCTGCAAAGCTTGCCGACCCAAAAAGCATTTCCATCATAATGTAATCCCTTTTTTCATACATAAACTGGATTCGCTTTTTCATGGCTTCATATTGGACGCCTTCCTTTTCCCAGGCCTCCTCCAATTCCTTTTCCGTGGTTTCTATCTCCGCATTCTTATCAGCTATCTTTTCTTCAAGCTCGGCCAAATTATTGCTGACTGCCGTCAGCTCCGAATTTAAATTGTTGAGCTGTCCTTTCAGGCCCTCCGCGGCCTCATTTAAATCCTCCAGCTCATCTTTTCTTGAATTAATTTCATTTTCTGTCTGCTCTTTTTCTTCTTTTCGTTCGTTAATTTCCTTTTCCAGATCCGATATCTTGTCAGCATACGCTGTCAAGGGAAAAGCGCATATCAAAAGAACTGCTGCCATAACAGCCGCAATCCTTTTATTTCCAGCTTTTCTTATCTTTATGCTCTCCATATGCCGAACCCCTGCGTTCCTTTCTTAATTTTCCAGCTTGCTTATTCTCCGTATATGATTTTCCCCCTGGGAAAATTCCGTATCTAAAAAGGTATCTACTATTTCAAATGCCAGATTTTTTCCTGTAACTCCGCCGCCAAGGGCAAGCATATTGGCATTATTATGCAGTCTTGTCATCTTTGCAAGATAAGGATCCGTACAGAGCGCACAGCGTATCCCCGGCACCTTGTTTGCCACAATGGATATCCCGATTCCTGTGGTACATACCACGATGCCTTTGTCGCATTCGCCTGAAGCCACCGCCCTTGCAGCTGCCTTTCCAAAATCAGGATAGTCACAGGACTCCTTATCATAGCACCCGAAATCCTTACAGGCAATTCCTCTTTCCTTTAAATGCTCCATCACCTGGCGCTTTAAATCATATCCGCCGTGATCGCTGCCTAATGCCAACATTTCTTTTCCTCCCTTAACCGAAAAACTAATTTCTGTCCTGCCAGGCCTGTCAAAACGCCTGACGCCATCAGATTTAGTAAACGATATTATCCGGATATGCCATGCATATTCTCAAAGCTTACTTTCCGGAGTGACCACCTGATGGCCCGCTGCCTTCAGGAGCCTGTTCATAATTGCGGCTCCCACTCCCTGCCGTTCAAAGCTTTCCGCAAAAATAACCTGTATATCTTCATCATCAAACTCTCTGAGGATGCGGAACAGTCCCTTTGCAATCTGCTCTTTTTCCTTCCGTTTTCCCACACTCTTTACACTGTCCGCCTGATAGTGCAAAGCCGTTTCGTCGGTGGCTATCACTCCTGTCTTCTTCCCCCCGGCCTTGCATTCCTTAAGCCGTTCATTGATATATTGCTCCACCTGCCATGCCTGTCCTTCCACAATCGTCAGCCCGCCCTTAGGCGCGTAATGCCTGTATTTCATGCCGGGAGCTTTAGGCGCTTTGTCGCAGGCTTCATCCATAATTGCCCTGTCCGTCTCCACATTTCCTATCACGCTTGCCAGCATTTCCGCTGTCACATAGCCAGGTCTTAAGATCATCGGTTTTTCTTCCGTCAAATCAACGATAGTGGATTCCAGCCCAATAACCGCTTCCCCTCCGTCGATGATCATCTCCACCCTTCCGTCCAAATCCTCAATCACATATTTCGCCAACGTAGGGCTTGGCCGCCCTGACCGGTTAGCGCTAGGAGCCGCCACATAGCCACCCGCTTCTTCAATAAACGCTTTTGCCACCTTATTAGAAGGCATCCGTACCGCTACCGTCTCAAGCCCGCCTGTTGTTTTAGCCGGAACATACTTTGACTTGTTAAAAATCATCGTAAGAGGGCCGGGCCAAAACCTCTCTGCCAGTTTATAGGCGTCCTTGGGAACCTCTCTTACCAGAAAAGGAAGGGCCTCCATCTTTGCAATGTGCACAATTAAGGGATTGTCCGAAGGTCTCCCCTTGGCGGCATATATCTTTTCCGAGGAAGATGCGTTTAATGCATCTCCTCCAAGCCCATACACCGTTTCCGTTGGAAACGCCACCAGCCCGCCGGCCCTGATAATCTCACCCGCCCTTACGATTGCCTGCCTGTCTATATTTTCTTCTTCTATTTTAATAATCTCCGTATTCATCACGTAAGCTTTAGGGCTGCTTTGCCTTAAACCCCCATTTCATCATTACTTTATCACATTTTACTTGCTTTGGCTACCTATAATGTGCTCGTGCAGCCAGTCCTTATTTTGCTCAAAATCAATTTCCAGTACCGACATTCCCCGAATTTCCACCGGACAATAGCTTCCCTCTAAAGGGATGCTCCCCTGGCTGTTTTCATAGAGCAAAAACTTCCCGGCCTGAAGGCTAAGCAAAAAGCATTCCTTCTTTGTAAGGTTTGTGGTAAGATTGGGCAAAATACCATCCACTATTTTTTCAGGCCCTGCCAAAACTGCCGTCGGCAGCTTTTCAATCACCGCTCCCAAAACTTTCCTCTGCCTTTCCGTTCTCCCGAAATCCGTCCCCATATACCTGTTCCTGCTGTAAGCAAGCGCCTGAGGCCCGTTTAAATGCACCATACCGCTTGCGCCGGTATCCATATAATCCGTCCCCTCCGCCCGGTTTGTAAGTATGTTGTACTCAACCAGATAGGCATTGACATATTCTATTTCCTGTGCCGAAAGTTCTAAATCCACGCCATTTACAGCATCTACAAGGGCGGCAAACGCTTCAAAATTTACAAGCACATAGCGGTTTACGTCTATATCAAAATTCTGTTCAATCGTCTCCATAAGAAGCTTTGGTCCTCCAAATGCATAGGCTGCATTTAACCGGTTGCCATCGTGCCCGGGAATATCCACGTAGATATCCCGCAAAATAGAAGTCATATAAATACTCTTTGTTTTATCGCTGATGGAAAGTAATATCATAGCGTCTGATCGGCCGTCCTCTCCGTTTTCCCGGGAATCATTTCCAATCAGCAAAATATTGACGACTCCGTCCTTTTTCCATGGCTGATCCCCATAGCCTTCCGCTTCCTGATAATGCATTTTCCCATACAGCCTGCCCACAATGTAATACCAACCGCCCAATAATACCAGCAGGAACACCAGCAGAAAAATAATAACCATTTTAAAGCCCGATTTCCGGCGTCTTTTTTCATATCTTTTCATTCCAGTCCCCTTACCGCCCTCTAAGGCAGCCCAAATCATAGTGAAAAACTCCCGCTTTTAGCCTTTATCTTATCTTCACTATATGATTTATCATTTAAGAACCGGACTGTCAATACTTAATCGTGGATTCTCCTGGCATACTTGACGCTTTCTTACGGTCTGCGCAGTAAATGTGCATGCCTGGCCGAATAGTTACGACGCTTTCCCGCCGGAATCCTTTAAAGAACCGCATCAGCCGCCATTAGTCCTGGCCTTAACTCCATTTAAATACTTTTCGATTCCCATATAAATGTTCCACGCTAATTTTTCCTGATAGATATCCGTGGATAATAGAGCAGCCTCCTCCCTGTTAGACAAAAAACCGCACTCCACAATAACAATCGGCTTAGTCGTTTTTTTCAAGAGGAAATAACTGTCATTTCCTTTTGCCACTCTTTTATTTTCAGGCGAAAGGCTGCGAAGCTGTTCCTGTAAAAGCTCTGCAAGCTGCTTGCTTTTATCGCTGGTTTCATAATAAAAAACCTGAGCTCCCTTCACGTATTCCTCATGGTAGCTGTTCTGATGGACGCTAACTACCAATACAGGTTCCGCCTTTTCAATAATTTCCAGCCTTTTTTTCATATCCTGTACTTTCTTATTAGAAGCGCCTTCGTCATATAAACCGCCGTCCCCTTCCCTGGTCATCACCACGTTGATCCCCTCTGCCTGTAAAAACATCTTTAATTTATATGCAATTTGTAAGTTAATGTCCTTTTCCAATTGATCATTAATGCCCACTTTGCCCGGATCAGCGCCCCCATGTCCCGCGTCTATCACTATGCAAATATCCCTTTCATTTTTCACCTTCATGGAATCCACATAGGCGGCCCCCTGCCTTGCCACCACAAACATGGAAACCATCAAAATTCCTACCATCACCAGCTTTAAGATTTTATTTTGGTTGTCTGTCATATTACGATACCGCTTATCTTAGATTTCTCTAAAATGTATGAAAAATAAGCCGCAGGTATACCCTACGGCTTATCCTTATCTCTCATCAAACAGGAAAGATTTTAATTGACGGTTAACGGCTCAGATACGCGCCAATGACATCCCATATTTCTGCTTTTTCATAACCAAGGCGCCAGCATGCCACCCCGCCAATGTTATAATTATCCATAATATTGAGCTTAACCTCTATGGAACGTTCATCCTCCAACCATACCTGATACAGGCTTCCGCCCTCCGTATACTCCCCATAATTCTGACAGGTTTCCTCGCTCCATTCCGTCTGGATGTTATGGGCGCGCACATATTCCTGCGCCATATCCATGCCCACCGCCTGGCTGCTAAGAGACCCATCCTTTGTCTCCCAAATTCTGGTATAGAAGGGGAGCGCGTTAATAACTTTATTTGGAGGAACCTGCTCCACCGTCTTAGCGATACCCTCCTCTACAAAATCAATGGAAGCTACGCTCCCGGCCTGCGGGCTTCCTGCATAATGCTCATCATAGCCCATAATAATCACATAATCTGCTACCACGCCCTGCTCCTGCCTGTCATAATGGTCATTATAACCTCTCGGCACGTAATTATCCACCGACAGTACAATGCCATTCGCCCTGCAGGGTATGGACAGTTCCCTTATAAACTGAATATAATGCTCCCCGCAGTCCGTACTGATCTGCTCAAAGTCCACATTAATCCCATCCAGCCCATAGGTAAATACCATTTCCATAAGGCCGTCAATCAACTTGGCCCGCTTTGTTGTGGAGGAAAGGATCTCATACATATCAATGCTGTCCCCATAAGCAATATTTTCCACCAGCCCCCAGACTTCAAGCCCTTTGTTATGGGCCTTGTCCACATAGTCCTGGCTGGCAAAGCTGGTAAAATTTCCCTCGTTGTCGCTTAGCATAAACCAGGTGGGGGATATCACATTAAGCCCTTTCGTTTTAGCCGTCACTTCATCAAGGGTGTCGTTTCCGGCCACGCTTGCCACCACATGCCATCCCAGATTAATTTTATAATCCCTTGTTATGCTGGTATATTCCGGTTCCTCATAGTCATTCACCGGAAGGGGCTCTTCACTTCTGGGCTCGCCCAGCCGTTTATTTTCCACATATCCGATGACGGCATCCCGGGTCTTAACCTTGCTCCAGGTCTCCATCTGTTCAAGGATAATAAGTTCATCATCTTTTTTAACGTCTGCAAGGATTTCACTCTTTACGCCGCCTAACACTCTCACGGCAGTGTTCTTTTTGACGTCTGCCACCTGTCTTTCTTTCCACACCGTATAAATCTGCAGACGATTCGGCTCCGTAAATCCCTCATAAGAAAAATTGGTATAGCGTTTCACATAATCCAACGCCACATAAAGGGTCTCTCCCTCATATCTTGCCGGTATATAAGAAAAAGTTTCCGTCCCATTTTGATCCGCCGCCTCATTACTGCCAATTACCGTGCGAATAATGTCGTCAGGAACCGTATACAATAAAAGTCCTTCTCCTCTATCCTCATAAAAGCGATCATTAAAATAAGTATGAACTGTGTTTAAATCCAGATAATAAATGCCGTCAAAAAGAGCTGCCCTCTGCTCAATCATCTCATCCTGCAGCACAATTGCCACGTCCGTATCTCCCCCCATATCAAAATAAGCATTCAAATCCGCGCGCGCTTTTGTATAGGAATATCTCTCTAACAACTTCGCCCCTACGCTTATCCCTGCTATCACGATAATAAGGGCGATTGCTATTAAAACAGGCACTATTTTTTTCTTCATCCATGTAACCTCCAATCGCCCTATATTATAGCAGACTATTCCTACACCGTCATTATCAATTTTGACTTTTTCCAACATTTTATTTTCGCGGGCTGCGAACCGGGCGGACTTGCTTATAGAGATGCGAAGCGTCTCATAAGTATCTGACCGCCGCCGCAAAGGCTATGGGCCTTCGGGAATTATTCGGCATTTTTATAAGGGGCTTTCCGTTACCTGATTTTTCTTCCCGCCTTCCCCCTGCGCGTCAGACCGGAAGCGTCATTTGTGGAAATCCTGTCATATCTGATTTCCTTCACCTTTCCATTCTCATCCGTCACATAGTCCGGCATATAAATGGTATCCTCATTTACACAATTTCTGACAATATAATCCGTAGTGGACGGAGCGCCGTTTAAATACAATTTGACACCTTTCTTTTCCATACTTTCAAGCTGTTCCTTCAGAGATCTGGAATTTATTTTATTTTCCGAAGTCATTTTTTCTCCCTGAGATTTCAAGATACAACTTTTGACAATTTCCAAAAGGATTCCGTGATATGTCGTGTCAAAGGGATAAATTAATCTTGAAACCGTTATAGTTTTTTTATTAATGACGATAATAAAAACAGGTAAGACGCCGGATACGTATCTAAAATTGACTACCGCTGCGAACTTCCAATAGGGGTGAATTATAACAGATGAAAATCTATAGAAATATTCGCGACAAGCACAAAGCCTGTTAGACATCCCTTCCTTGAAACAGAATCCTCCCATGGAATCTGTTATGGCCGGGCTTTTCTTGATTAAATTTGCTTAGATTCGTATAAATAAATTGTACTCTTTCATGCCTCCTCCCGATACAGGATTTATCCGGAAGCATCTCACAGGAAAATTATAGGATTAATTGCCAATTTTTGCAAGTATTTTTACGATAATTTTATATATTTTTAACAAATTCCGGCTAAAATATAAAAACGAAACGCGTTTATTAAATTTTTTTAAACTGTTTTTTTGCCCTATTGACTTAAATTCGCACAAAGTATAATATAATTTTAAGTGACTGCAAGTGTCACCAAACGGCAGGATAACAGTATCTTAATAGTGAGGATGTGATAATAATGAAAATAGAAAAAGTTAACGATCATCAGATTCGCTGCACTCTTACCAGGGAAGATTTAGCGGACAGAGAGTTAAAACTCAGCGAACTTGCTTATGGTACCGAAAAGGCCAAAGATTTATTCCGTGATATGATGCAACAGGCATCCTTTGAATTTGGATTTGAAGCGGAAGACATTCCCTTGATGATAGAAGCGATTCCCTTAAATTCCGAGTGTATCGTCCTGATTATCACGAAAGTGGAAGATCCCGACGAGCTGGACACCCGTTTTTCAAAGTTTGCCCCATCTGTCCACGAGGAAGACAGTACCTTAGATGATGTGCTTGATACCATAGCCGAGGGGGCGGATGACGTCCTTGATTTGTTCAGGAAGATTCAAAACAGCAAAGCGCAGGCAAGCCCTTCGGCGGGAAATACTCCCCAGGCGCAGCAGGCAGGCCAGGAAGCGGAAAACGCAAAACGTTCCTTTAAAAACGCTCTCCAAAAGAAGCTCTCCGACACGGCGGTTTCCATGGAGCTTACCAGAATTTATACCTTTAAATCCCTTCGGGAAATTACCGACCTTGCGCATGTTCTATCCGGCTTTTATAATGGCGTAAACTCCTTATATAAGCAGAAGGATAATACCTATATGCTTGTGCTTTCTAAAAGCGCGCATACGCCCGTTGAATTTAACAAAGTATGTAATATACTTTCCGAGTATGGTTCCTGTATCAAATCGGTTCCCGCATCGGAGGCATATTTAGAAGAGCACTTTGAACCGATTGTGAAAAATACTGCTTTACAATCTTTATCTTGCATATAAAATGAAATCATGCTGAAATGCAATTTCACGAAAAAGGGCTGCGTAAGCAGTTCTTTTTTATTGATGCACAGGCCCGTGCAGAGGAAATATGCCACTAAAGCGGCGCATGGGCCGCGCGGCGATCAGGGAAAAAACCTCCCCTGCTCGATTAAAACAGCCTGCAAAATATAAATTGGAATTTGATTTTGAGAATCATTGACAGCATTTGCAAGGTATTTTATAATATTTTATTACAAGTGTAAGGCTAAAGGAGGAATAGATTGTGAAATCGCTGCCCCAAATTTCGGAAGCCGAATTTGAAGTCATGAAGATAGTATGGAAGTATGCTCCTATCAGCACAAATGAAATCACGGACCGTCTGGTAAAAACCACAACATGGAGCCCTAAAACAATACAGACGCTGATAAAACGCTTAGTGACAAAAGGCGCCCTTGCTTATGAAAAGCAAAGCCGGGTATTTGTGTACACGCCGTTAATAGGCGAAGCCGAGTATATCTGGCAGGAAAGCAATACCTTCTTAAAGCGTTTTTATGACGGCAATATTTCATCTATGCTCTCTGCCTATATTGACAATGGCAGGCTATCGGAATCTGAAATTGAAGATCTTCGTTCCCTCCTTTAAGTCAGCCGCAATACGCCTGCCTTTTCCGATACCAGCATAACCTTTTTCAGTTCATTTTGCGTTTCTTCTGAATAATCTGATTTTTCACCAAAGATACGCTCCATTACTTCCACCTGCTCTTTGGGGGAGATCATTAAGGAAGATTCAATCCAAAAGCCTGTCAGGGCTCGATTGTCATTGTTCGTATTTAATCGCCCTTCCCAATCAGAAATATCGCAGTTACCATACTGAAGCTTATCCAACTCTTTTTGCATCATATCCTTACCGATATCATCTATAAGCTGTCTGTAGTACCACACGCAGGAGGTATGAAAAGCTTCGCTGAAATCAATATCTTTATTCCAATCTTCGTTCCAAAATTTTTCTCCGCTCCATATCCGGGTGGAATTATCCGAATCAAGAATTTTATTTTCCAACGCCGACCGCTCTGTTTTTTCTTCTTCCGTTTCTTCTTTTTCAACTTCCACAGAAGTCTTTTCTTCCATACTGTGATTTTCCGAACAGCCTGTCAAAAAAAATATACATAAAAATGTCCAATATGCCAGTTGAAACCAAATGCTTCTGCACTTCACAATCCGCCGGTTGAAATAATAATTCCGTCTTTTCATAATACCTCCATTTTGTTTTTAGTTCTTACTATCGTAGGAATTTATACCAAAAAAATAATACGGTTATTAAATATTACACCTGTGAGATTTGTAAGTCAAGCAAAACAATACTTTTCCTCGCCTGTGATACCGCGCCTATGAAGATTCCCACCTGACCGTCTCCCCTTTACGGATCTCCTTCGTAGAGGAAACAATAATCCGGCTCTCTCCGTCAAGCACGCCTTCCTCAACTGCCGCCCAGCTATCGTTTTTGTCAAGCACTTTCACATTCACCATGTCCACATAATATTCTTCGCCCAGAATCCCCTCCCTCTGTTTCAGCACATAAACATAATATTGTTTCTCTGACTCATGGAGTGCGGCAGGAGGCAGGCAAAGTCTGTACTTTTCCCCCTGCTCTTTGCGGGAAATGCTGCCGGATACCCCCGGCGTCCCCATTTCCTTCGGCAGTTCGACCAATGCCTCGTATTTTTCCGCCGCCTCCCTGCTCTCCGCCAGATAAGCCACCTTTTCTTCCAGCTCCCCGCTCTGCCCTTCCAGCTTTACCGAAATGGAATCCCCCGGACTGATATATTTTTTCTGCTCCTTATCAAGAGTGACCTTTAACTGGCACGGAAGACTCTCATCAGAAATAAGCATCACTGCCGTATCCGGGATTCTTCCCCCTGTCCCCACCAGGATTTGTGTAATCACACCGCCAAAGGGCGCCGTAACGATTCCCTGTCCGTCCTTTATCTGCTGCAGTTCCTTTCGCTCCGCAAAAAGTCCTGAAAGCTCCATCTGCGCACTGTCCAGATCAGATGAGGCATTTTCCGGCAAAAGAATATCCTCCACCCTTCTTTCCGCCTGCTTCACAGCCTCGTCACGTGCGGCCTTTGCATCCGCCTCCCCGTAAGCCGCGTTTTGCAGAGCGCTTTTTTGCTCCTTATCCTCTCCGTTTAAGTCTTCTTCCAGTTCGTTCTCTGCCTGTACATAGTTTTCCAGAGCGCGTCCCACCTGTGTATCCTGTATCCTTGCAGTGGTATCATAATCCTCTCTTGCACGAGCCAGTTCCAGCTCCTTTTTCTGCTCCGCAATGGCCTGATTTTCCAAAATGGTATTAATTTGAAGAGATATCTTTGAAATTTCTTCTTCCTTCTTTGTCATCATTTCCTCCAAATCTTCCAAATCAATCCGGAACAAAACATCCCCTTCCTCTATCCTGTCTCCCACCCGTACCGGCATGGAGGCGATCCGAAAGCCTGGCAAATACGTCACAGGCTTCTCTCCACCGGCAATCACAAGCCCTTCCGCCTCCACCGTATGTTCCACGTATTTTGACTCCGGACAAAGGGTGGTAACCATAGGAAGACGGTAAGCGTACACGCTCTTGGAAATCAGCGTACATGCCGCCATAAATATCAGAAAGATACCAAATCCTGCTATCATCTTTTTCATCTTTGTCCCCATTTCTGCGTTGCTTTTTTGCGCATAACGAATTTGTGGCAAGCAACGCGCAGACACAAATCTCGTGGTCGAAAATTCAAGTTTTCAGCCTTTCCTCCACTCCGAAGGGTTTTACGCTGAGGAGGCGCGTGAAATATTAGATTTCCTGCATACAGCCGGCATAACCTGTTCATAGCCTGCTGCCACCTGTAAAGAGTTTGGAAGTTTGCTTCCAAACTTCCCGACATGCCGCCCACACTTTATTCCTTAAGACCTGAATAAATGATCCCCTGCTCTAAATAATCCTGTCCAATCACAAACACAAACACCGCCGGAATCAGTGTGACTATACTGGCGCAAAAAGCAAAGCCCGCCTGCCCCCAGGTGATCTCCGGCAGGTACAAAGACAAAGGCCATAAATATTTGTCTTCCAAAAAGGCCATTGGCTGCTCCATCAGATTCCAATATTCCAGAAAGCCAAGCACCATAGCCGACAAAAGCCCGCTTTTCCCAAGGGGAAGCCCCAGCCTTACAAAGATGATAATCTCTCCTGCCCCGTCCACTCTGGCCGCCTCCAGCATTTGATAAGGAATGCTTTTAAATCCGCCGTAGGATAAAAACACCGGAAAGGTGGAAAATACGGCCGGTAAAAGAGAGAGCTCATTCAGCACCAGATAACCGGAAAGCATTGTCACCTGGAAGGGAAGGAGCATCAACGCCACATACAGGGCAAACAATCCTCTGCTTCCCCTCACCTGGTACACTGCAAAACCCCAGGCTGCCGGAACCGCCACAAGAAGCTGCCCTGTCAAAATGCATACCGCCAGTTTCATGGAATTCCAAAACAGCACAAAAAACTGCGGCGTCTCAAAAAGCAGCTTTCCATATCCTGCAAAGGTAGGATAATCCGGCAAAAATTTCCAGCTGACAAATTCGTTTCCATCCGCGAACGCCGGACCGATATATCCTCCCAGCTCCCAGGTATCCATGAGCGAGCCGGACAAAAGCAACAGAATGGGCAAAATTATCAAAAGCGCAGGCAAAAGCAGCGCCATGAATAAAAAAAACTGCTTTACCCCCTTGCCAATTTTTTTTAATATCCGCCAATCCATCCCTTACCCGTCCTCCCATAACCTCTGCAGGGCCAAAATTGCAATCATCAAAACACCGCCCGTACACACCGCTGCCGCCGCCATCTTGTCAAGCTCCAGATTTACGAACCAATTGTTGAATAAATGCTGCAAAAGATAGATACTCTGATCCGGATAGGCCCCTGCGGTCAGATATGCCTCCCGATAGATCTTAAAGGAATTCAAAAAAGATAAAATCACAATAGTAAAGAGACTTCCCCTAAGATTGGGCAGCGTGATCTTACAAAGCCTCTGCCAGCTTCCTGCCCCGTCCACCTTTGCGGCCTCCAGCATTTCCCCGGAAATTCCCGAAAGACCGGCCAGCCAGAGAACCACCGTATAGCCCATATTTTTCCATATATAACTTCCCACCAGTACCCAAAAAGCCGCCGCCGTGCCAAGATAGTCCCCATGTACCTCTCTCCATAACCCTGTCATAAGCCCCAGTCGGGTGAGGAAAAGGTTGAGAAATCCCCGCTCATAAAAGGCCAGCTTCCACACCAGCGCCACCGTAGCGGTGGGCATGGCAAGAGGGAACAGATACGCCGCTTTCAGCAGGCTCCTTTTCTTAAGACCGCTAAACAAAAGCGCCGTCAAAAGCCCCATAGCCACCAGAATAGGAATGCACACCAGGGTAAACCTCACCGTATTTTTCACTGCAAGTAAAAAGGCCTGGTTTTGAAAAATAGCCTCATAATTTTTTCCCCCGCTAAACTCTCCCGTCACAGCCGTGGTGAAGGAACGCTTCACCACGTCCAGAAACGGAAGCAGGACAAACACCATAATCCCGCAAAAACCGGGAAACACAAACAGGATAAAAAATCTTCTTTTCTTTTTCCGCATATTTTCTCTTTTCTTCACACTAACCCCCATGATTCCGCTTTGCGGAATCACAAATCCGGATGAAGAATGCCTGTTTTCCAAGGCATTCTTCTAAGTGTGAAAATAGCTTGCTTTGCAAGCTTTAAAAGTTCTTAGATGGCGTTTTTTGACATCTTAGGACTTTTTTCACACTATTCCGCCATATAAATTGCCAGACGCTGCTCTACCGCATCCAGCGCTTCCTCAAGTCCCGTCTCCCCGAGAATAAATTTTGAACCTTCCTCAAACACCGCTCTTTCCAGCACCTGATCCTCTATGTAAGGGGTATCCATAGACTCCATCCAGCCATAAAATTCGGAAAGTTCTTCTTTCGCAGGCACGTACACATCCATATATACCTCCAGCCCATCCTCGTCGCTCATGCCGATTGAACCATACTCGCCGTTTTCCCCAAGATAATCCTCCTCCGGCGTAAAAAGTTCTTCAAGGGCCGCCCGGTTAATGGAAAACCCTCCCAGGGCATATTGATTTTCTTTCCCAAAAAACAGCTTTAAGAAATCCTCTGCCAGCTCCTTTTTTGCGGACGCCGCGTTAATCCCAAGCAGGCTTTGGGGCACAAACACTTTTTTGTTTAGCCCCTCCAGAGGGATAAGTCGGGCATCCTCAAAGTCCTTAGCTTTGTGCACGGAGGTCAGGTCAAAATAGCCGTAAGGGTAAGTGGTAAGCCCGATTAAAAGCTGCTGATAGCCGCCAATATAGTTTAAAGACATTCCTCCATAAAAAGAAATATCATATTCCCAGTCCTCCCCATAATCCCTGACGGAATATTCGCTGGCGGAATCGTACCTCTCGACACTCTTTTCATTGATACCGTCCATCTGCGCCTCATAAATTCTTTTGGTCTGTGTCAGGAAATCCGAAAGGGCGTCTCTGTCAATCTCCCCGTCCGCCTTTTTCCATGAAGGAGCGCTGACGGAGGCAAAAATTTTCATGATCCCTTTTTCAGAACAGATTCCCAGCAGATCCTTCCCCGGATTGTCCCTGCGAAGACGCTCTATCCCGTCCGCAATGGCGCTTAACCCTTTCATATCGGATACATATTCCCAAAAGTATGGGAAAGCCAACCTGCGCCGGAATCCCGTAAATCCCCTCATCCTTCCATGAGGCGCGGATCAGGTTTCCAAACAGTTCTTCCTCCCCGAAATCCTCCAAAAAGCCATCCAGTTCAAGAAGCAGTCCTTTCCGAATATAGGAATCCACCGGAAGGCCGTCCAGCATCAGAACATCCGGTCCCTCCCCCGCCATGATCCGGGTATTCAGCTTTTTAAGCGCATCCTCTCTGGTAACTGCGCCGCCCTCCTCCATGCCAATCTCATATTCCACGAAAACATCCGGGTTGTACACCTGATAGGCCGCGGCCGCCACACGGATATCATAGCTTTCCTTCAGACTGTATACCTTAAGCCTTTGGGATGGCACCGAAGCTATATTGGGGTCATAAGAAAACCTCACAAGCTTTCCGCCGGAAAAAAGTGCGAGAAATTCTCCTTCCTCCAGCATAATCATGTCTTTCAGGCCATATTTAGGGCTGCCCAGCCGGGAAAGGGCCCCGTCGATAAGCCGCTCCATTTCCCCCTGCCCCACCACATGGCGGTAAAGCCCCTTTTCTCCTGCAAGATAGAGCGTCCCCTCTTCTCCCGGGAAAAGATACAGGTCATACCAGCTTCCGCCGTTAAACTGCCTGTCCGAATAATTCTCCCCTACAAAATCCGTTAATACCTGGTCTTCCACATACTCCTTTTTCTCCATATCGTAAAGTAACGGCGCGGCAAAATCATAACCATCCAGAATCATCATATCTCCCATAAACTGCATAAGCTGGGGACTTCCCTCCACGGTGAGAAACAGCTCGCTCCCGCCGCCCTCATCCACCTCATAGATTTCCTCCCCGTATGAAGTTATGAAGATCCGTCCTGCATCGGAAATCCAGATATGAACCGGGTAGTCGTCCTCCTCCTTCAACTCGAAGGAAACCGGTACTACTTCTCCGTCCGGCCGGATCAGGACACACTTTGGGTCCAGCTTAAACAGGGACTCCTCCGCTTCATCTTCCCCGCCAAGGCTTTCCGAGCCGTTTGCCTCTGTTTCGATACCTACTTCTGAGGAACCGTCCGTGTCTGTAAAACCGTCTGTCTCCGTAAAGCTGCCTGTCCCTGCCAAACTGTCTGCTTTTGCGGTGCTGCCTGAATCTGTGGAGCCATCCGCCTCTGCTTCTTTTGCTTCCTCTTCCTGTTCACCCCTGTCTTCTCTTTCAGAAGAATCATCATATATAACAGCCAGTGTGCCGTCCGGCGCCATCTTAATATCCAGAATATAAATACCGTCTCCCCTTTCATCCAGCCATTGATTGCCCTGCTTCGTCCAGGTGGCCCCCTGATCTTCCGACGCCAGCAGGCTTTGGTAGCTGTCTGTTATCACCAGCCTGCCATCTGGGAACATCCGCATGCTTTTAACCTGCTCAAGGGACTCTGAGAGATCTGTTTCCTCCTCCATATACCGGCCCATGGCGCTCTCCTGCCCGCCGGTTTCTTCCCCGCCTCTTTCAGTAATATCTCCTTGTAAATTATTTCCCCCTCCGGCCACGCTGTCTTTACTGCATCCTGGCAAGAGCATGAGCGCTGCCGCCATAGCCAGATACAAAATTCCTTTTACCCATAATTTTTTCATTTCATGATAACTCCTTTCCTCAGGAACTTAAACGCCTATGTGCTATGAGGACGCCTGCAGCAAAATTCATCCTGTCTCGCATCAGGCCTTTTAAACGCAAATGACTATTGCAATAGTCTGTATTGATAGACTATCACAATAGTCACATAGTGTCAAATACTTTTTTCCTGATCGGAAAGCAAGCATCTATCTCCATCTGCTTGTATATGCTTTAGATTCTTCCTCTGACAGGTGCCTTAACCCGCTGACTTTCCCGTCCCCGTCGTGTTGTGCAATCACTCCTGTTTTCCCGTTCTTTAAGCCGGCCTCCCGCAAGAAAAGCCTTCCTGAAAATCCCTCTTCCTCCGGCACTTTGTTATCCGCAAAAAAGTAAATCGGCTCATTCTCATAGTATAGCTGATAATCATCCCCGCGAGTTCTAATGCTCAGCCCAAATTGCCGGTATTCGTCAATAATCTTTTCTATATCTACCGCATAATCTACATCCTCCGCCGCCTGTGCAACCTTCTCCGCATACTCTGTGCCTTCCGCCCTCTGCTCAATTTCTTCCGCATACTGCGTACTGTCCGCTGCCTGCTCAATTTCTTCCGCATACCGCGTACTGTCCGCTGCCTGTGTAGCTTCCTGCTCGTATTCCGTCGCATCCGCTGCCTGTATACTTTCCGCCTCCGCCGTCCAATAGGCGGTTTCTTCCATAACCTGTGCCGTACCCGGCTGCGTGCTCTGTGTCTGTCTGTCCGCTGTCTCATAAGATTTCGAGCCCGTATACCCAAAAACCAGAGGGCCGTCAGCCTCTGCAATATCCTCAATCGCCCGGGCGTCCAGCGTTACTGTATATTCTGCTGTCTTGACAGCATCATAATCCGCTGCCGTTTCCCCGTCTGCGGCATAAGATACATAGTGAGAGCCGAAAGCCGTAAGCGCCGCCATAACCGCTGCTGCCGCTCCCAAGGTCCCCTTTACGGTTCTTCTTTTAAATTTCATCACCGCCGTAATTCTCTCTGTCACCGCGTTTTTCCCAAAGCCAAGTCCGGTCCGAAACCCCATGCCTTTTTGCTGTGCCATGGAAAGCAGCGCAAGGGCGTAATCCTTCCGGCTCTCCTTTCTTTCCCGCACTACGACCTCATCGCAAAAAAGCTCCATATCCCTGTTGAACAAAAAGTATAGCAGCCACACCAGGGGATTAAACCAGTGAAGACACAAAACGCCGTGGGCAATCACTTTTTTTAGATTGTCATGATGCCTGATATGTACCAGCTCATGGCGAAGCCAGAAGGTAACCTCCTTTTCCGTACTTTGATAAAGACCTTTTGGAAAAACAATGGCCTGACAAAATAATCCGTAGGTCACCGGAGATGCCGTACGGTCGGATATACAAAATTTCACCCTCTCAAGCCGCCTTCTGTCCTTTTCCTCAAGCCTCAAAAGAAGGAGCCGTTTTTCCCTTTCCGGCATAGGAAGCCCTTCCCTGAAAAACTGACTGTCCCGAAAATAAAGGTACACAGAGCCAAAAGCCATGACAAACACTGCCACACCGTAGATTCCCCACAGAAGATAGCTTTCTTCCGATATGATAACTTTGGGAGATATCTCCACTACGTTTGTGCTCGCCACATAAGCGCTCCCGGCTCCCTGTGCCGCCTTTCTCCCCAGCATTTCCGGCGCTATATCGCCAACGGCTACACTGATCGTTTTAAGCCTGCCGGAATCCATGGTGATTCCTCCAAGATCCCCCATCACGGGAAAGGGCAGCGGAACGGCAAAGGGCAGCGCCAGTCGCAAAATTGCGATTTCCCACAATAAAACCAAAACCTTTTTGGGAACATAATGGATAAATAATGCCCTAAACGCTATGATACCAATAATTAAAATTCCTGCCGTTATACTCATCTGCATCAAATTCATTTTTATACCCCCGCATACCGCAAGCTGTGCTTGCGGTACTGCCACCAATAAGTAGTTTGGAAGGATGCCTTAGAACTCCTCTTCACACTTCCCGACATGCCGCTTTGCGGCACAAACAATACATGAATTATTTCAGAAGAATCGCCCAAGGCGATTCTTCGAGAGATGACTTAGATTTTCTTAGGCGGCGTCCTTTGACGCCTTAGAAAATCTTCATCTCTTCTTCACACTTACACTTTTCTGCCCCGCCGGTTTTACCCTTCGAGATTATCGATCATCTTTTTCAACTGCTCTACTTCCTGCTTTGAAAGCTTTTCGCCATCCAAAAAGGCTGCAAAAAATTTTTCCTTAGAGCCGTCGAACATCCGCTCGATCAGTTCCTCTGTCTCATAATCCTGCACCTCCTGCCGGGAGATCAGGGCCGTGCACATAAATCCGGGCTCCTCTCTTTTCACCGCTCCTTTATCCACACACTTTTTGATTACCGTGTAGGTCGTATTCCTGTTCCATCCAATCTCCTCTTTCAGGATCTTTACAATCTGTCCCGCCGCAAGCGTCCCTTCCCGCCACAGAACCTCCATAACCTTCCTCTCCGAATCAAATAATTTTATCATTTTGTGTATTTCCCTCCCTCTGTGCCAAATGCTTCCACCATCCGTAAATGAAACTTTTCATCAGGCAGGGGAATTTTCTTCCCTGCTGCCCACAGGGCCCGTGAACCGCTTTAGCGGAACGCTCTCTCTACGCGGGTCTGTGCATAAAAAGACTATCACAATAGTTACTTAAATACTATCATGATAGTCATACGATGTCAATTATTTTGCCATACCGTAACTTTCTAAATGGTAACCTTCAGCCTTCGGCTAAACCGTTGCTGAAGCCACCCATTAAAAATTCATCTCAATTTAATCGGCAGTAAAAGGTCGAGTTTCCCGCCAATACCTTTATCCGGCCAGCCCATATGGGCGCAATATACCCAGTTTAAATGTTCTTCCAGACAACCACCCATATCTTTCCTAGCCCTGTCATGATAGTTTGCTTGATAGGTTTCATTATTTTCAACCCATTTTACGAGAAACTTCCATTCGTGAAAATCCGGAAAATTGATGGCATATGCCGCATAAAGTCCGCCGGGAAAATGCTTCTTTACCAGAGGCGCAGGCACTTCCATATCATCGGGAATCGTTACCCAGTCTTCATAACCATGATAATCGCTTCCCGGTTCCGGATCAGGATGGTTAAATCCAAATAAACGGGCGTCCGGCTTTTTTTCATACAATTTACTTGAACGGATAAATGCACACATAACCTCCCCTACCACCTCCTCCGGGGCGTCGCCTGTGAATTGATAAGACGCCACCGTGTAAGGGGGTAACAGTACGATTCGGACGCAGCTTTCCTTTTCTACCATTTCCTTTACAATACTCATTTTATGTTCCTCCTTTAAATGATGTCTTTCCAGAGGAAGAAACTGTGTCAATTCTACAATCGTATTCTCCTGTACAAAATCCATATAGTTTTTATCAGAAGCATCTTCACACAGCATTTTTAACAATTTTTCCAGCACTTCTTTCATTGTCCGAATAGATGCCGCACTTTCATCCATATCGCGAATCCGTGTTTCCAGGATGCGAACGGCTTCTTCTTTATTTCCGTTCATCATACACCGAATTTGCTTTAACGGTATTTGCAGTTTTCGCAATATAATAATCTGCCGTACTTTTCTAACGGCATAAGCATCATAAATACGATACGCGTAACCTTCTTTCCGTGTACTTTCAATCAAACCCACTTTTTCGTAATACCGTAGCATTCTGGTTGAAATCTGAAACATGGAAGAAACCTCTCCGATTGTCATATGATCCATATTCCCACCTCCTGCATTTGAGTATAAAGTGCGACATCGTGTCTTAGTCAACTAAAAAAATCAGCTCACTTTTTATCAAAATAACCCCCATGATTCCGCTCTTCAAAATCACAAATTCTGATGAAGAATGCCTGTTTTTCAAGGCATTCTTCTAAGTGTGAAGATAGCTTGCTTTGCAAGCTTTAAAAGTTCTTAGATGGCGTTTTTTGACGCCTTAGAACTTTTAAAGCTTCACACTAAGCTTAACTGCTCGTATTCTTCGCCTTCGCTTCTTTTCCTTTGTAATTTTTCAAAATGCCTGTCTAACAGTTTACCGGCGTCCTCTTTGAAAAACAGCCACTTTTTCAAATCACCTTCTGTCAGAATCAAGGGCATTCTGTTGTGTATTTCCTCCATGCACCCTTGTGCCTGACGTGTAAGTATGGTAAACCTCCCGCCCTCCGGATCCTCATGGCAAATGCCCGCCAAAAACAATAGCTTCCCATCCGCAAAAAAGCTATATTTTTCTTTCCGCCTGTTCCCATTTCTTTTCCACTCGTAAAACTCTTTGACCGGTATGATACACCGACGGGATTCATAGTCACTTCGAAACATCGGTTTTTCCCGTACCGTTTCCGATCTGGCATTAAAAATAATCCCGTTTTTCCCCCTCACCTCATATCCCCATTTCAGCGCCTGGGATACCATTCTGCCGCTGTCCGCCTTTAATACCAATGCCAGCTCAGAGGGATACACCTCCCCCACCTTCGCCCTTTTCCCGTCTATCTTCTCCGCAATTTTTTCAATTTCTCTTGCCGTATCATCATCCACATAAAAACGTCCGCACATATTTTCCCATTCCTTCGCCGCTTTTTGCCCCTTTGGTATCATTACGTAACATTCATTCTGTAAACGTTCAAATGCAAACCATTTAGAACTATATATATGATTGCCTTCATGAAGTATAAATATAAAAATTTACCCTTATAAATGTATCTTATTTTTTATGCGCAGGCTTGCCTCTACGTGCATAATCCAATGTCTTGAAAATGGCATTTGTATTAACCCCCGAACATCTTTACCACACCAATAATCAATCAGCCAAATGGCATTTTCATCGTTGCTTACAACATTCAACGATTTTAAATGTTCTTTTCTTTCTTCCGATATTTTCTTTTTCAACTCATCATAGGATAAACCATTGACGATCTTCTCTGTGCTATCCTTTACCTCAAAAATATATGCATAAAGTTCTTTCAGATTAAGTCGTTTTGAAAAATCCGCAATCTGCTCTTTTACAAGTTCATTTCCTGTTGTGATGATAGACGAATTGATGCGTTCCTGATAATTGCCCATAAAAAACACCTGGTCAGTTTCACTTATCAATGTATGTGCAACTATATCTTCAATACGAAAAATATGCCAAATTGAATATGCAATCGTTTTATTATGATAACCGTCTGCGTTTATAAATGGAATCGCGTTAAAATCTTCTCTGCTTAATTCCTCATAAAACGATACCAAAACCTGCATTAGCTGATTTCGCAAATCAAATAATGTATCAATTCCCGCTTTAAAGGTGTCTTTCTTTTTGAATTGCGTCTGCATTGTTTTATTTTGTTCGGACCATATTTTGTTCATAACCAATTATTCTCCTGCATTTCAAATTTGACTCTTCGTTTGGCATCCCGGCAAACAGGGATTTAGAAAACTGTTTGGATATAATAATCTAAAAGATCATATATCCAGTCATGAATTGCCGAAAACCGAAATCCCAACGCCTCCGCCTTTTCCGTATTAATGCTATATTCCGGTACTCCATTATAAGGCGCATCTTCTCCCGATTTGTCTATAATCGCCTTTGCTTTTGTTCTTTTTTCAACATACTCAATTATTTCCTTTATGGAAATAGTTCCCTTCGAACTTCCGTTAACCGCCCCTCTGAAATTTTTATCAACCAAAAATGCCATGAACTTCCCCGCTTCATCAGAACGGATAAAGCCAATCTGATAATCTAAATTATCTATATTCATGGGAACAAATTTCATAGTATTTTTCACATAGAAGAACAATCTTTTCGTATAATCGTCTTCCCCTATTACAAAGGGATATCTTACCGCAATAAAGTTTCTTTGGGAATACTCCTGCCACAAAGCGCGCTCAGCCTGCCTTTTTACTTCCCCATAGGAAAATGCTTCCCTGTCACACCAAATCAGCGTTCCTGAAGCCCCGTTAAAATCGGATTCCATTGTATTTAAGCGCAAAGGCTCATAAACTGCAGTACTTGACATATGAATATATTTACCACAGTTAACGGCTTCCATTACATATTTGATATCGTTTGAGCAGTAAGCAATTTTGTCAATTACAACATCATAGTAACTGCCGTCTAATGCATTTTTCATACTTGCTTTATTTGTTCTGTCAAGGATAATTCTCTTCACTTTATTGCCATATTCATCAGCCGTTTTTCCTCGTGTAGCAATCGTGACGTCATGACCTTTTGCTATAAGTTCCTTTACCATATGTACACCAAAAAACCTGGTGCCTCCTAAAACCAGAATTTTCAATCTCTCCACCTCGCTGAATCTCCAAATTTAGTCTTAGTCTTTAATCATCATAATGTCCTCGGCGGTGCAAAATCTCTAATACACCATTTTCAACCCCTATGGACAAATCTATTGGTTTCGTCAATCCGCCTGCTCCAAAAGTGGCTCATGCTCTGCTCCCTTGCCGGAATCAAGTGCTGCAATTTCCCGCCGCAAATGCGCCATATTGCTCTCAAAATAGAACGGATCTGCTGTAATCTCAAAAGGAATCCTGTGTTCACGGCTTACCTTTTTTGCAAAAATAGTAAATGCGTTGTCATGGACAATCCCATATCCTCACATACCTGTTCCATGTTTTTTTAAGTTCTGCATCCATACGGAAATTTACATTTACTGCCTTTGCCATTTATATCACGCTTCTTTCCAAGATTATTATATATATGTGTAATGAAAAAATCAATTTTTTTCATTACAAAAAAGCAAAATCACTGGAACAAAACAAATTCCCTGCCTACAAGCCCCAAGAATAAAGTCTTTTGTTCCTTTACCAAGTGCAAGAAACAAAGAGGAATATACCGTATAAAAGCCAAACAGGAAGAATGAAAATCTATTTACAAACTGAGAAATTATCTGCTCGGAAAACAGAGCCATATGGGTAAAAATAAGTACCCGTCAATCTACAAAAAGGCACTCCGGCTAGAAGAAAAGGGATTTATCAAAGGAAATATTGTAAAGGAAGGGAAAATGCCGGAAATTGTCGCTAAACCTATCCATATCTTTTTAGATTTTAATGCTGTGATTGTCAACTTAGACAGTTTACCTTTGGAAATCCAACAATCTTGTGTAAACAGCATTGAAAAGAACATTCAAATGCCTCCTGTTTCTTTTTCAGTTCCTGGCTGACTGCTTTTGCTTCCTCCGTCCGGACGGAAAGGAATCTATCGCAGAAAGCCCTTGCCGAGCAGTTCCAGCTTGCCGGATATGAGTTTAGCGACCTGACCGTTTTGCGGATTGAAAAAGGGACAAGGTTCGTCCCGGATTATGAAGTGGTGGCTCTGGCAGAGTTCTTTCATGTATCCTGCGAATACCTCTTAGGCGTACAGGACAAAAAATAAGCAGCAATCT
>ERZ777011.1224-NODE-1224-length-29174-cov-96.021910_pt1 | contig 29174 bp, 23 predicted proteins | sample MGYA00374964_ERZ777011 | MGnify/ENA primary metagenome ERZ777011 (study PRJEB29310, sample SAMD00008975) | mouse gut metagenome | study: EMG produced TPA metagenomics assembly of the Metagenome analysis of fecal microbiota from mouse which was promoted... | reverse complement strand
AAGTCCTAACAACTTATTGTTCAATTATCGGTAAACCTATTTCAGGACAAGACAGGTTTCAAACAGGACAGAAAAAGACATATTGGGGACCGACTGACTTCATAATACATTGGAAATCAATTGTCTGAAATTCAGGCAGGTTCCCAACAGAACGGCAAGATGCACATTGGGAACCACCCATCAACATAACACACTCATATCCAAGTTATTATGACTTGACATGGTTCCAAACAGAACACTAAAACACACGTTGGGAACCAACAGACTGCACAACACATTGGAAATCAACCGACTGAAATCCAGGCAGGTTCCCAACAGAACGGCATGATGCACATTGGGAATCGCCCGCCAACACAACACGCTAATAGCCAAGATATTATGATTTGATATAGTTCCAAACTGGACACTAAAACACACGTTGGGAACCGACATACTTCATAACGCATTGAAGACTAATCAACTGAAATCCAGGCAGGTTCCCAACAGAACGGTAAGATGCACATTGGGAACCGACTACCACCATAACACATTCCTATCCACGTCATTACGACTTGACATGGTTCCAAACAGAACACTAAAACACACGTTGGGAACCTACAGACTTTATAATACATTGGAAATCAACCGACTGAGATTCAGGCGGGTTCCCAACAGAACGGTAAGATGCATATTGGGAACCAGACATTACTGCCGTCACAAATCAATCAGGGTAAAAGGATAAAATCGAAAAAGACAAACATCAAGACATTAGACCACAATTCCTTTTTTGCGGATTGAAAAACAGTATCTTTCTGTCGGCGAATAGCAAGAGATGGTGGTTCAGCAGGAAGCCAGCTGACGGTAAAACCTTTCGCAGTAGTCTAAGTACGGAAGACCGGCGAACTCACTGGACTCTTTGCCATTGAACCGGTAAGGCTGAGACCAACTGGAATGCGTCCCAAAGCCGCACAATGAGTAACCTTCATGCAGACAGAATTAGCCTCCTTTGTTGCCGATAACATAACAGACACTGCAGAAATTGGATGTTAACCCGGCTATAAAACAAAAAAGGGCTGAAACGGCAACGTCCAGCCCTTTAATATGATCATTCAAGATATTTTGAATTCTCGATGAATACCTCACAGATTATTTTTGCGTATACAGGGAAATCATCTACATCCATTTGAGACTGATGGCTCTGGAAAAACTCATAGGCCTGAGACAATTGCTGGTAAAGGATATACGATGAATCCCAAGTCTGGTAATCATAACTCCCGAGAAGAATCTCATAATCATCACCGGATTTCAATATTAAATAAGTATCAGCAGGATGAATTGTCATAGGTCTGAAACCAAATATACAGTTATCCGGAAGCAAGGCATCTCTTGTTATCGCAGATTTTGTCAACAGATTTTCACCCATTAAATATTCCTTATACATTTGGGCGTCTTCTGTTTTTGCAGCATATAAATCATCAAATACGCCAAATGTTTCTATGTATATGTAAGAAAACATTATATCATACAATTCACTATAATTGCCTACAGCTAATTTGGATGACCGACTTTCCATATTGTTAACAGACAATATGGACATAAGAATGATTATCACTATTTTATATCTCATCGCAAAATTGTATTATATTGCATTTCAGTTGTTACTTCAATAAATATAGGCTCTATCCTCTCCAGTTTATTAAGATAGTCCTGAGTCATCTCCTCTGAAACCTCATCCGGTGCTTTATCTTCTGTCGGCTTACCATCTTCTACAATTTTGACATTCGCAGCAGCCGCATTCCCTGAGAGCATTCAGAATTTCGCATCAAACTTCAATTGCAATTCAATAAGACATTCATCTTCAAATAAACCCCATATATGATTTAATCATCCCTGGCTCTCAATGTATCTTGCCAATAGGCCAATAATATCCAGCATTACATTTTCTTCATATTCAACAGGACTCATATTATTCATTTCTCGTCTGCTATAATCAACAAAGTTCTGAATTTGTTCCATAACGCTACACCCCGACAACCCCGATGAGCATTCGGAGTAAAATCTATCCAACACTTGTTCTTTATGATTTTTACTAAAATATCTAAGCCTAGTTTCATCGTATTCTATATCTGAACTGTATGATTCTCCGTAAAGAACAGTTACGATAACTTCCGTATATTCATTTTGCAAATTTTCATAAGGACTGAATCTTGAATGCCTCTTACCCCCACGAGAATGTATCAAATCACCAAACAAATCATTAGCAAGGCAATACAGAAGGTAATCCGCAGCCTTTGCTGTTATACCATGAGATTTGGTCGCTTTCTCATAAAACAGCGACATTATTGCTATGACATAGTCAACATTATCCCCTCTGTCAGAATCAGCTTTCAGTCCTTTCGAAGCAATAACAGTCTCATTATCAAAGCAAAATACATAGCATAACGAACTCAATCCCAGTACATACAAGTTTTTTCCGTATGGTTCCACATAACCATACATACATCTTTTGACATAATCGTCTCCTTCGCTTCCAATCATCAGCAGACATCCTGTTCCAGAAAGAAGTTCAGACAAATCAGACTGGCCAATACATAATCGCTGCAATTGTGTCCCATCAATATACCATCTTGCATTAAAATACCCTCCGGCTCCCAAATTCTCTCCTCCCTCAACCAGCTCTTCATAATTTACAGGATAGGTAGAATAATCAAGCTGACCAGTCTGAGCATATAGACCTAAGCTACCTAATGCTGCAATAACAATAGAAGATATAATTCTTATTGACATAATCTTACTTTTATTCAAAAACAAACAAATTCAAAACCGGTAATCTAAATTCGTCAATGAGCATCTGGCCAATCTTTGTCGGCGCTTTTTCAATTTCTTCCACAGAGGCATTATTCTCTGTCAACTGCACAGACGGTCTATAGGGTCAGGGACCCGCACCGGTAAAAAGCAGTATTATAATCATTCCAAATATCTGGAATTCCCGACGAATACGTCACATATCACTTTGGCATAAGAAGGGAAATCGTCACTATCCATTTGGGACTCGTGATTGCTCATGAACTCATAGGCCTGAGACAATTGCTGGTAAAGGACATACGAATAATCTATCGTCTGATATTCAAAAAAAGAATAAATTATTTCACAATCATTGCCGGACTTCAGCACCAAAGAAGTATGTGCAGGATGAATCGTTGTCGGCGTAAACCCTAACACCACGTTATCTGGAATATCATCACCGGGAAGCAATTCTTTGCCGGAAAGCATATCTCTTATAACCACATATTTATATTCATATGGATCTACATCTGCAAAAAAACTTAGTTCATCATCTTGAACGACATAAATATACCTGAACATCTGTTCATACAGACCATTATAATCACACCTAGTAATCCTATAGGGTTGGCCGGACAAATTGATGGTCGAAATAATTAAACTACTTATTATCAATATATTTGCTTTCATAGTATGATTGTATTATGTTGCAATTCAGTTGTCGCGCCACGAAATATCAGGTCGATTTTTTCAAGTTTATTCAAATAATCCAAAGTCATCTCTTCTGACACCTTATCCGGCGCATCCTCACGTTCTTCTTCCGGAGCGCCTTCCGCATCCAAGACAAATGCCTCTTCCGTAAGATGCTCTATCTCGTGACCGAAATTAATCGCCAAAGCTTCTATCTCACTAATCGCATTTGACATCATCACTGAACGGCGCTTGGCACTTTTTTGAAAAATCGTTATTTTAACATTCTTCTTTGCTGATGACGGACTACTGGATTCGTATTGCGCCTTTCCAAAAGCCGGAGATAATGAATGCTCATCTATATTGACAACAACATCAAAAGGCGCACTGACCAATTTCTGCAACTGTGCCGTTCCCGTCCTTGACTGCCTCATAGTTCTTCCAAGTTCCTTTTGCATCTCTGTCGCAAAAGATGTAGGACCTGTTGTCCCCCAAACTACAAAGCCATACTGATCTACCCAACGCATCCCATCAACATCCACAAAGTTAACAGGATTTCCCGAACAGAAGGCATATGGGCTGACAGAATAATACTTTTCTGACATCGGGTCGATTGCATTCCAGTTGAGGCGCCACTGAGGGTCGTACAGGCGGGCACCATAATCTATGTACGGCAGGCCGGCAAATGTCTGCCATTCTTTGCCGTTGAAACGGTAGCGGTTCCAAGGCACTTCAGGGCCGGAGTTCCAGCGGGAACCGAAAGGATAGTAATCGTCACGCTCCACCACCTCTCCGGAGAATCCGTCAATTATTGCCCTTGTGCTGCCCAAATGGTCTGTAAGGTAATAATACGGAACTGCACCGGAATCTGTGCCGACAATACGGCCACCAGGGAATGAGGCACCCTCGAAGTACATAGAACCGCCGGACTTGCGGTAAACCATCGGGCCGATATAATACAGGCCGTCACCGGAAGGATCTGTTGCTGAAAGTTTCACACCGCTCGGGAGATAGGAATACACCACAAAAATAGAGTCCGGCGTACCGCACTGATAAGGCAGGCCTACTATATCATAGGTAAACAGCAGATCATTACGCCCGTCGTAGAACATCTGGCCATTCTGATTATAGAGATATCTCCAAGATTTGCCAGAAACACCGTCATTCACTACATTCAACTGATTGCCAGAATAATCATATTCAAGACGGGAAGACAAGGTATCACAAGATGTTCGGTCAATATGCAGGATATTACCATTGCCATCATAGACCATACCAGACTCCGTGAAGCTGTCCGTCTCACCACTCGGGCCATAGAGGACAGCATCTGTCAAACGGGAATGTGCATCATACCAAAAGCCATAGGTATGTACACCAGAGTCCCCGTTACACCAACTCCATTCACTCACATTGCCGGAATAATCCGCGGGGACACCATGAGAGAGGGAGTCAACATAACGAAGCTCCGACTCAAACTCACTGTTGCGCGAACTCACCAACCAATTGCGTACATTATATCGCATCTGCGTATCTATCGGCTTTCCCTCCCCTCCCTGAGCGACGGAAGAAAGACGGCCGATTTCATCATAGCCATAATCTGTTCCTGACATCTGAGCACCATTGAAAAATACAGACGTTTCACAAAGGCGGCCTTCGGCATCGTACTCATTCCTCGTAAGCATCGTGTCGCATACAGCATCACGACAAGAACGGACAACCTCTTCAGACAGCGCAACCGTACCATCAAAATTATACCGGCATTTCACAATATGCTCTCCACCAAGAGGAAGAAGACGTCTGGTCTGAATCGGTTGCTGATTTATGTCATAATAACTGGCAGTCCACACAGAATCCGCCTCATTGCCCAGCACCCTATCATAAGAGCCAGTCAGGAGTCCTTTATGCTTAAAATAATCAATATCAGTCCCATATCTTCTGCCATATTCAGAACTCTCCATATACCTCAACGCCTCAGGAGTACCATCAAGAAAGATAAAGTCATAATTGTCATAATATCTTACACTCAACAGCATTTCCGGAGCAGTAACGCCAATAATACGATATCCATACGGATAACCTGCATCAAAATCGGCAAATACATTATATCGCCTAAGCTCAGCGGCATCAGGAACGGAAGATACCACACCACGTATTACCTCTCTGCCGAATACATCAGGAATCGAACAATTCCACTCTCCGCGCACTCTCTGCTCTCCATCCTGAGAATATACCGGATAACCGGACTTGTCATACAAGAATAAAATCCAATTCGCGCCCGGGAGCCTTTTGCCAAGACACAAATTCCGGTCATCATAATTATATGTATAAGCATATTCCCAAAGAGTCTGCCAGTCTATACGGCCATTTACACAAGGAGGAAGGACAAAACGCAAATTGCCATAGGAATCATATACATAAAACGTCCTTAGACCTTCACGCTCCACACAGACATCGTGTCCGTAACAATCAGTATATTTTTTAGTAAGGTACCCGTTCTCATCACGGATTTCTTCTATGCGCAGTTCTCCTGACTCATAACGTCCGTCAATAACAAGTCTTCCGTTGTCCCGTTCTCCGGCCACCGCATACCTTGTCAGAGTATCCGTATTATACTTTATGTCCACAGAGGAATTGTCACGTCTCCAGATCTCACCGGGTCCGAATTGCCTCGCCACCTGCTCCAGCGGGCTGTCGGCATAAATCGTAGTGGAATATGGGGCCTTGTCCCTGTAAAACGTTTCCGCTGATTCTGCCACATCGGTCCGGCTCATAAGCCCCCCGTCAGGATGACCTGGCATAGTATTCCATGAAATGACCGGACGCCCTATCAGGTCATATTCAACACAAGACAACAAAACGCTTTTGTCTAAGATGCCACGCTGAGACACACTCTGGTCAAATCGCCCCAAACCGTCGTAATAATCAACAACAAACTTCATATTACCGCCTTGTGAATCCTCTCCTCCGGATATTACTTCAACTGCCGGGACAGCAGTGACTATATAATTGGATGCAGCATCCGGCACAAAATTATTTTTCACAAGCGATGAGTCCAGTTTTGTCATCACCAGCTTGACTCCGACCTCTCCGTCATTCTCTGCTCCCTCAAGTATAAGATAGTAAAAGCCTGACGGGACATCCACAGACACTTGCCGCATAGGGTCGTCTGATGTGTCAAGACAAACTATCTGCATACCTTTATTATCAGCCAATGTCACCATAATGCCCCCGGCAACAGACGAGGCATTGTCCTCCACAACTATATTGAACGGGACAAGCAGGCGCAAGCCTATGAATACGTCTTTACGGGAATTTGCCATATGCCGGTCCGTGTAGGAATCGGTATTATATCTGGGAGAATATGTACAGTTCGAAAAAAACGAGGATGGCATATAAGGCCTTTCCATGCTATCGCCAAGCCTTACGGCCGGTACAGACCTAATATTAACAAACAATTCACCTATCCCCTGCTCCATATATGAACGTATATAATATGTTCCCGCTACCAGCTGGCAATCATCAATCTGCGGATAATATTTTTTCGACGGATACCTGTCACTGTTGTATAGCTCTTTTCCCGATGCATCCAAGACAGCCAACTTGCCATAAGTTCCGCGTACTCCTACACCATCTACAAACATCCGTGTAAAAGTCGGGAACTCTATCTTGAAATATAATTCACCGGAAGTTTCAAAAGAATTTACCATATGTATGCATTGTGTCTTGAATGCACAGTCCTGCACACCCAGATCAATGGCATTCTCCATATTTTGTCCAAGATAACAGACATAAATGCCAGTCTTGATTATGCCGTTATTAGGATGTCCTATATCAGACCCTTCGCTATAAACGGAATAATATCCGGCCTGGAGCTCCACACATATGAGTGCCTGACGCTCCTTGATTGCCCCGATATTTTCCGGCAAATCCGTGCCCATGTCATGCACAAGACGATCAATCATCTCCCTCTCGCGCTTAGATATGGTTGAATTGTCCGAAAAATATTCCGTCATTTCCGCAGCGTACAATTCTGTTCCCCTAAGGCACAATGAAGTCTCATCCAAGGAAGAACCGGAAGTGCTGACCACAACTATAGCCGGCTGTACAATGGTAAAATCATAAAGTATTTCATTATTGGCATTACCGTAATTATTATTTCCGGACGAAGTGTCATACTCATCCGAATACACCCATGATTCATAACTGACAGGGATATTCTCGAAAGCACGCTCCGTCAGCCCATCTGCACACCAAACCTGAGCTGAAGAGAATACAGGCACGAAAACCAAGGCCAGATGGATATATATTGAAAGATTTTTCAGCGTTTTCATGATTCACATGTTTATTATATTGTAACTGTTCATTCTCCATATGTACGACACCCCTATGTCATCATACAGAGTTTCTCGTATGAACCGGTTGGCCTCATCATATTTGTATTCATGTTTCCGGCCATTCGGTGAAGTTATTGATGTCACACCTATTTGCGGTGAATACATATATGTCGTCACATGAGCATCAGGTAAAGTTTCACGCAATGTTTCCAAAGCAAGGAAGTCCGAAGAATACATGCAAGACGAATATTTCTTTGGAGAACCTTCCAAAGCCTTGGAAACGTCATCATAAGACGCATTCTCAATCTTTGCCATAAGATATTGGCCGTGATATCCCCATACATAAACCGTTGACATTCCGTTTCTGGTCCTGACAAGGCCAGGATTTCCATAGTCATCATAATAATCATACGACACCTCCCTTAATGGAGCCGCACCATTGCCAATGTCTATACCATACACTCGCCAAAAGCCTTTGCCATCCTTGTAAGAAGAATACTTCTCTTCGTACACCAACTCCGGGACACCTTCTGTCACCGAATAGGCCACCTTGTCTGGAGGCACCTGATATTCATGCGTATAAGTGTAATCAGTCCTATACACCCGATTACCATTCCTTCCAAGAATTTCCGACAACAGATATCCGTCCTTGTCATACTCATATTCAACACTTTCCCTCAAAGTCTTGCCGGACGGAGAGAAATATTCGACAGACTGTTTTTCGCTTAGCATAAACCTATAAAGGATTTCCGTGCCGATATGTTCGTAAACTCCAACCATTGCCCCATAGTCCGGAGGCGGGAATGAATAAATGTTATACACCGTATCCTTCCCTATCATTTTATATTCGTAGTTATCCTCACGCAGCAAAACATTGTCTGATGAATAATAACTCTCCTTCAATATTTTTCCGTACCTTGAAGAGCCATTGCACATAGGCTTCATCCCGAGATTGGCATTGTACCTCTGCATATAACCGTCTTCATCTGTAGGAAATATTCCGATACCGTATTTCCAAAAACAGAATGCTCCCGGATCGATCCCCCCTCTTATAGGAAAAACATCACCATATGAATGCTGTGACGCAAATGACGTTATCTTATAGAAACTGGCAGAATCAGTATAATCATCATAGAACTCTTTTACCTCAGTATAACCAGTAATATCATAATTCATTGGCTTCCAGTTGAGCCCATCGGACTTTCTGACTATACCATTTATAATCCATTTTTTCTTATCGGAATCCCAATGGCTCCCGGTATACCGATACAACGGCATGAAGTTGATTTCCCCTTCCGGATGATGCTTATAATCATACCGTCTCTGACCCAAAACCTTACCAGCCTTGTCATAATATTTAACTGTTTTTATACGTGCCCCGCCCGACAATTCCTTTTGTCCTTGTTGTGAATATCCCCAAGACGGAATGCACAAGTTAAAGCTAAAACTTCTGCACGAAGACCAATAATTCGGCTCATACTCAAAAACGCTACTGCCTCCTGTCGGAAAAATGACTTTTTTCAATAATGTTGCGTCAACATTATCTCCAGTGGGCTGTCTGTCATCTGAGATCAATTCATATCCGACATCGTAAGGAACACTGGAAAGCGTTTTCATTTTCGGAAACAACTTCCCCGATTTTTTACTTCCTCTCCAATAGCCCCAATTGTCAATATTTGTAGTCCGCGGCCCGATAGTATTTTCCAAAGTAGGATTAAAAACTTCTTCGATATTATTGTACTCAAATGAAAATGTTCCTGATTCCGTATTTGTAACTTCTCTGAGGAACATCCGGTTCCCGCTATAATAACTGTAGCGCAAAACTGATTCTTCTACTCTTTTATCTGAAGATGTGAGAACAACTTTATCCAGTTTTGCTCCACAATATTCCGGAAACTGTTTATTCTCTGACGCAGCCGGCAGATTACCTCTTTTGGAATAATAGAAGTTCACGGTCCACAAATCTGTTTCGACACGGTCTATCATAACAGTCTTGGCAAGAGACCTCTGAGCCACAGGTTCAGGAATAAACCAGTCGGCCAATCCTAACGGATAAATGTCAGTACGGCAATAATAAGACCGCTCCATATAGCTGTACTGCAACTGCGCATCTGCATCATGCTGATTATACCCAAGCGTCATAATATACGGATTGATATGATATTCCTTGTCTATATCCCTATAATATATATCCAATTCCCGTCCGCTCGGAGCCACAATGCTTGTGAGATAATATGCATTTATCTGATGTGGATTGACTGGCTGCAGACTGCTTCCATAAGGAAAATCGTTTTCCCACGAAAGAGCGGTATACTCCATTGACCCATAGCCACGTCCTCCGAAAACATATGTATATCCGTCAGCGGAAGTTATTTTTATCTTGGAATTATAAGGATTCGTATCACTTACGATTTTATACTCGGACAAATCCACCGTACATTCTTTCCCTGAGACAGTAACGGAACTTACTTTCCCATCAAAGCCTATCATAAAATTTCCGGAATATTCACCAAAAGAAAAATGATACAAATCAGCAGAAGACTCTATCATTCCATTTCCCAGGCCTGGAATTGTCGAAACGTTTACAGTTATATTGTAACGTGAAGCAAAATCATATGGATTCCCGTAAATCTTAGTCTTTATGGAATCTTTTGCAAAAGCATTTTTACTTCCCAGAAGATTACGGAACCCATCTACATCATCTTCATCCGTTTGCCCGACATGATAGCCCTTCACCTCATCAGGAACACCATTTATCTCACGATACACAAGCCCTCCACAATTCAGCATCCAGTTCCGTCCTACAATATTGTCAGGATCAGCCGGCTTAAACCCTCCGGAGTTGTATCGGAGACTGACTGGAAAATCAAAATCCTTGTCGCTAATATGCACAAGGGGCACCTCAAGAGAAATACGGCCGGAATATAAATCCACAGGAACCATATCGTAACGTATCATATCTGCCGTCTGAGGAGAATTTACACTTAAAGGCGGTATATAGCCGTACGAAGACTTTTGCGCATTCATGTTCACGCTCAAGCAAATAATACAAGAACAAATAAGAGAATAGGCATTTGGCTGCCCGGAGCAGCGGATGCTGCGTGCGGCAGAAAAGACACTTGTCATCTGGACCGCTTTGATTTTTGTTTTCATGGCATTTTAAATTGCCTGCTTGACCTGTTTAAACAAACGGATGCGGGTCCCGCGGAAAACCCAAAGCCGCTTGCAAGGTTCTTGTCATAGCACCGGACATGTCAAGGAAAACCACATTCCATATCCGGACGAAATGGCTGGAGCCATAATAAGCATTTCAAGTAGCTTTTACGGCAAAACAGCGTTACAATATAAATGCCGCCAGGCACATACCGGGCATACAAAGTGAATATGATTATTTTCATGCATGCAACCAAACCGCTTCTTGAGTTTTAGTCGTATATTTGCACCGCAAAAAAACAAGAGACATGAAAATCGGAATCTGCAACGACCACGCGGGAGTGGACTACAAGAACCGCCTGTCCGAGTACCTGACGGGCAAAGGCCATGAAATGGTGAACTTCGGGACTGACACGACGGACAGCATGGATTATACGGATGTGGCACATCCGCTTGCATCTGCGGTTGAGAGCGGAGAGGTCGGGCTCGGAATCGCTTTCTGCGGTACGGGGAACGGCATGGCAATGACCCTTAACAAGCACAAGGGCATACGTGCCGGCCTGGCATGGAGCGAAGAGATAGGAGTGCTTGTAAAGCAGCATAACAATGCGAATGTGCTTGTGATGCCTGCACGCTTCATCCCGTTTGAAGAGGTCCTGAAGATTACGGACGCATGGCTTGACACGGAATTCGAAGGAGGCCGTCATCTCAAGCGCATCAATAAGATTCCCCAGGAATAGCACATGACTCATCTGCACATGAAGCCGCAGCAGACGGACGGGACACTTGAGACTGGAAGCACGGCGCAGCAGACGGGCAGCCCGGTCATGCCTTTCATTGCCGGCCCCGGAACAACGGAACTGTCGCACGACATCGCGGACTATCCCGGAGGCATCGTCATACCTATAGACAAGCCCTACAGATGGACTTCCGCCGATGTCATACGTAAGGTGAAATTCGCGGCATGCAGGCATTTCGGCAAGAAGAACCTCAAGGTCGGACATGCCGGCACCCTTGACCCGCTTGCGACAGGAGTGCTTCTTGTATGCATCGGCAATGCTACAAAACTGGCAGAGAGTTTCCAGTCTCATGACAAGGAATATGTTGCCGGCGTCACATTCGGTGCGACGACCCCTTCCTACGACCTCGAAAAAGAGATAGACCGCTTCTTCCCGCACAGCCATATAACGAAGGACAGCATCACTGAGGCCCTGAGACAATTCGTCGGGGAGCAGGACCAGATAGCCCCTCTGTTCTCCGCCAAATCGGTGGACGGAGTGCGCGCATATGAACTGGCCCGCAAACTCTTCAGGGAGTCCGGGCAGGATGCACTTGACAACGCAGTCGAGGAGGGCACATTCGACCAGACTGCAAAAGAACTGATAAGGTCTTCACGGATAAACATTTCAAGCCTTGAGCTGCTTTCTTTCAGGCCATCCTCCGACAATGCGCCGGCTCAGGATGTTGAGGGCAAAGCAGACACGGCTCCGGAAGATCCACCGAAAAAAACGGAGCCGCAGACAGAGGAGCTATCCAAGGCATCGGCACGCATAAATGTCACAGACAACTCATCCCTCGGCCTGCCACGTGCAACAATACGCATGGCATGCAGCAAAGGAACATACGTTAGGGCATTCGCGCGTGACCTTGGCGAAGCTCTCGGAAGCGGGGCGCACCTTGACTCCCTGCAACGCAGCAGAAGCGGCGACTTCTGTGTAGAACAGGCCATTACTGTCAGCCAGGCGGTCTCGCTTCTCACTCCACGCCAAGACTGAGGCCATTCCTGAATAAACGCACATGGGGCTAAAAAGTCTCGTTCTTACCAAGCCGGAGGCCCGCCCAAAACGTCCCTTAAAAGTCGTGGGCGAACAACAGAATAGCCCAATGGACTTTTTGTAACGGGCAGCAGACGACAGTTTCCGGGATTGAGAGGATCTGTTTTCAAAGAAAATTGATAGAGGGTGTGCAAAAATTTATTTTTGGTCACCTTATAAAATTATTGCACACAATGACAAAGACAACAGGCACATATTCATACCGGAACATCTGGAGGGTCGCATATCCCATCCTGATAAGCCTTGTCATGGAACAGATGATAGGACTTACCGACACGGCGTTCCTCGGCAGGGTCGGCGAGATTGAGCTCGGAGCATCAGCCATCGCCATGATATTCTATATGGTCATCTTCATGACCGGATTCGGATTCAGTCTCGGGGCACAGATAATAATCGGCAGGCGCAACGGAGAAGGCAGATTCACAGAAGCGGGCAAAGTGTTCTGGAACGGGCTTTACGCGATGATGGCACTGGCTGGAGTCATGATTACCCTATCCGAGCTGCTCTCCCCGATGCTGATGCGCTCAATCGTTTCATCAGAAGCCATTTACGGAGCCGCTCTCAGCTATGTGCGCTGGCGTCTCCCGGGCCTTGTGTTCGCCTTCGCCACGGCCATGTTCCGCGCATTCTACGTCGGCACAACGCAGACAAAGACACTCACCCTCAACTCAATAGTGATGGTCCTGTCCAATGTGCTGTTCAACTGGATACTCATTTTCGGCAATCTCGGGATGCCCGCCCTCGGAATAACGGGAGCGGCAATAGGTTCCAGCCTCGCGGAGGGCGTGTCACTGATATTTTTCGTCATATACACAAAATGCAAATGCGACAGGCCCCAATTCGGGCTTGACAAAGTCGCCGGATTCGAGTTGGCAGAGCTGAAAGGAATGATGCCGATATGCACATGGACAATGATACAGGGAGTGGTATCCCTTTCGACATGGTTCATATTCTTCGTATATATCGAGCATCTGGGCGAACGCGCATTGGCCGTGTCCAATATCGCCAGAAGCATATCAGGCCTGTTCTGGATGGTCCTGGCCGCATTCTCGTCCACATGCAGCACACTTGTAAGCAACATAATAGGCGAAGGCCGGCAGGACAAGGTAATGTCCATAGTCAAACGCATACTCAAGCTGACATACGGTATAATAATCTGCATGACAATTGTTTGCGCAATCTTTCCTCGCGCGGTCATACGGATATATACGGACATTCCAGACCTTATTGAAGCCACCGTGCCGTCCATGCTCGTGGTCCTGTCATCCTATTTGCTGACAGTAGGCGCACAGGTATGCTTCCAGGCCGTGTCGGGAACAGGAAGCACCAAAACGGCATTCCGTCTCGAAATCGTGGCCCTGACAATCTATATCTGTTATTGCACGGTCGTAATAATGATGCTAAGGTCAGACATCGCCATCTGCTGGACTTCCGAGCACGTCTATTCGCTCTCCGTCCTGCTGCTGAGCTGGTTCTACCTGAAAAGCGGCCGCTGGAAAAACAGGAAAGTATAAGCCGCCCGCCAAAAATCTTAGACCAGAGGGGCCTTAAAGGAGAAGGCATCAGCATTATGATGATTTCCCACATAATATCATGAAGGAGGGTTGTTTTTTATCGTAATTTTCTTATATTAGCGGTGTTAACCCATAAGACTTATGCCTTATGAAGCGCCTCCTTCCTCTATTTTCTGTGTCGGTTCTGCTTTCTTGCAGCGTATCCGGTGTGCTGGAAAACCAATCATTCATGTCACTTCCGGCTGAATACGATGACATTATGGTCAGCACAGATAACCTTTTTCTTTTTGCCGACCTTAAAGGCAATGATTCTTACAAGACAAAAAGCGGGGACAGAGACGCCGAAATGGTGAGCCTGGAGTCCCTCCTTGACCGCAAGGCATCAGAGCAGATTGTCTTCAAATCCCTAATAATAAAACAGATTCCTTTTCTTGACAACCGCAACGAAAAGAAGGTGATGTTCAGCATGGCCAGACATGACCGCTATGACGAGGATTCGACCACTTTTGTGAAGACTTTTCTGATAGAGACATCCGACACTCTGAACGGTTCCGTAATCAAGACAGTCGCTACCATGATTCCAGATGTGAGCTACATTAACATGTATGGTGCTTCTTCCGTGAGCTTTCTGGAAAAGAGCACTTACCGCGGCATCATCTTGTTCTCCGACCTGTACGGAAACCTGCATGACATATATACTTATGGAGATGGTCCTATAGGTGATGCCCGGCTTATACCTTTGGAGGAAGATGGAGCCTATGCCGGCAAGAGATATATTTCAATACTGGCGGCAGTCAATACGAAGAGTGATTCTGAAGACTCCTTCGCCAAAGAACTTGAAGCCAGCTACTGCATCGCGGAAAGCTCTCTAAAACCACCGTCCAAATGGTATCCTGACAATTGGGATGATTATGACGGACACGATGAGCTTGATGATTTGCACCCCATTGAATCCGGCGGAGGTGGAGGTCCTCCGCATCCTTATGAGCCCGTAAAATACCGTATTTCATTGCATACCACTTCTGGAGGCCGAGTTTCAGGCTCTGGCGAATATGTTAGGCACGCACTTGTCATTTGCCGTGCCAATCCTGACATGGGCTTCGACTTCAGCCGGTGGGTCGGGAATCTTAGCGGAAAACCGTTTCACGTTTCTTTTCAGATACGTTCCGATATTGAGGCTACAGCTTATTTCATCAACATTCTTGCCCCTGCAAAATTGCCTTGCTGGGACAAAGAGAGAGGGCTTGCAAATCCTCTGGTCGATATGAAAATCGCCCCTACAAGCAAATGGATGACCAATTATATCGGCTCTACTTTCGGGTGGACACGCACCGACAGAGACGGCAATCGTAAACATCATTCCGGTATAGATTTATATGCTGAGCCAGGCACCCCTTTATATGCCATTTGTGACGGTGTGATTTCCCAAACAGACAAATATGTTACATGTCAGCCCATGAGAATCGGGAAAAAGACATATCCGCCAGAATATAAAGGTGATAAAAATGATGCCGGCAACCGTTTTACACTGGAAGGAACCATAGATGGGGAGATTGTCAAATTTTCTTACTGGCATCTGGACGCAGGCAAGCCTGTAGCCATAAATCCGCGGACAGGACAACCTTTTAGACCCGGAGACAGGGTCTATCGTGGAGAAGTGATTGCATACAGCGGTCGTACCGGGAATGCATTTGATGTACATTTCCCTCATCTTCATCTTACTGTGACCAAAAACGGGAGCAGGATAAATCCAGAAGACTATCTTAACGGCAAGGTTTCCCGTTCGCCTGACAAGAGAAAAATAAGTTCCACAGAAATCACAGGAATCAAATGTGATGAGGAGGATAAAGAACTTTTTGCTGATTATGCTTTTTAACGATATGATCATGAAAACTAAAATCAAAGTCATTACAATGCTGACGGTGTTGCTGTCATGCATGAGTGCAAATGCACAGGTTTCTGTCAATGGAATAAAAGTATTCTCCAAGTTGACTAAAAACGAAGTATTTGAGAAATTCGGACAACCCGCGGAATATGAAATACAAGACTCCGGAGACAACGGTGTGGACGAATGGTATCATTATGGGGAGAATTTGCTGCATTTCAATGAAAACTATTTCATAGGATTCAGCATTTGCGACAAAAGCTTCGTGGTTAATTTGGACGGGTTGGAGCGTGACGTTAAGGTTGGAGACAAGTTATCTGTTTTGGAACCGCTTGAAACACATTATATGGACTGGTTCGAAAAAGACTGGTACTGCGTCTGTTTTGAAGACGAGCAAGTCATAATTAAGGTAAACAACGGAGTTATAACATGTATCAGTTTTTCAACGGATTCATCTATGGGATGGTATGATCATGAAAACTAAAATCAAATTAATCACAATGCTGACGGTGTTGCTGTCATGCATGAGTGCAAATGCACAGGTTTCCGTCAACGGAATAAAAGTATTCTCCAAATTGACTAAGACCGAAGTGTTTGAGAAATTCGGACAACCGGATGAATATAAAAGACAAGACTCCGGGGACAATGGTGTCAACGAATGGTATCATTATGGAGAAAACTTTTTGACGTTTAAAGAAAACTATTTTATTGAGTTTACTGTTTGCGACAAAAACTTCGTGGTCAATTTAGACGGGTTGGAGCGTGACGTTAAGATTGGAGACAAGTTATCTGTTTTGGAACCGCTTGAAACACATTATATGGACTGGTTCGAAAAAGACTGGTACTGCGTCTGTTTTGAAGACGAGCAAGTCATAATTAAGGTAAACAACGGAGTTATAACATGTATCAGTTTTTCAACGGATTCATCTATGGGATGGTGATGGGCATGAAAACTAAAATCAAAGTCATTACAATGCTGACAGTGCTGCTGTCATGCATGAGTACAAATGCACAGGTTTCCGTCAACGGGATAGAAGTATTCTCCAAATTGACTAAGAACGAAGTATTTGAGATATTCGGACAACCGGATGAATATGAAATACAAGATTCCGGGGACAACGGTGTGGACGAAAGATACTATTATGGAGAAAACATGCTACATTTCAATGAAAACTTTCTTTATGAAGTTACCATCTGCGATAATAGATTTATTGTCAAATTATACGGATTAGAAAGAAATATAGCTATTGGAGACAATATTTCCGCACTGGAGCCACTTATAGTAGAAAAAATGACTTGGTACGAAAAAAACTGGTACAGCATATGTTATCCAGACCTAGACGAACAAGTTACTTTTGAGATAATAGACGGAATTATTACTTGCATTTGTTTTTCTACGACCTCGTCGCTACTATAACATCGCTATGAAAACAAAACTAGAACTTATTATACTGCTGGCAGGGATGATGTCATGCCTGAGCGCAAGAGCACAAATTGACATTGCTGTAAACGGCGTACAAATCCTTTCAAAGATGACTAAGGATGAAGTGGTTGCAAAATTCGGCGAGCCGGATGACTATCAATACGAGGACACTGGAGATAACGGAATAAATGAATGGTACTGGTATGGAAAGAGTCATTTTGTATTCAAAGATGATTGTTTTATTGAATTTACAGTTTATGACAGACGCTTTGTCGTGACATTACCTGGACTTGATGCCGTGGTCACTGTCGGAAACAAATTCTCAGTACTAGAGCCTTTGAACCCTGAAGTATTTGACATATATGGAAAAGATTATTATAATATTTACTATTTGGATGAAACCATAAGTGTTCAAATTGCAGATAGAATAATTACGTTTATTACATATTCAGTTTCAATGTAAATTAATCATTATGAAAACGTCACAATGCTGGTAATGTCGCTGTCATGTGCCAGTACTAAGGCATAGATTTATATGCTGAGCCAGGTATTCCTTTATATGCCATTGCGACGGGATGATTTCCAAAACAGACAAATATGTCACGGAACAGCCCATGAGGATTGTTTGCTGATTATGCTTTTTAACGATATGGTCATGAAAACTAAAATCAAATTCATCACAATGATGGCAGTAATGATGTCATGCATGAGTGCAAATGCACAGGTTTCCGTCAACGGGATAGAAGTATTCTCCAAATTGACTAAAAACGAAGTATTTGAGATATTCGGACAACCGGATGAATATGAAATACAAGACTCCGGGGACAACGGAGTGGACGAAAGATACTATTATGGAGAAAACATGCTGCATTTCAATGAAAACTATTTCATAGGATTTATTATTTGCGACAAAAGCTTCACGGTCAATTTGGACGGGTTGGAGCGTGACGTCAAGGTCGGAGACAAGCTATCTGTTTTGGAACCTCTTGAAACACATTATATGGACTGGTTCGAAAAAGACTGGTACTGCGTCTGTTTTGAGGACGAGCAAGTCATGATTAAGGTAAAGAACGGAATTATAACATGTATCAGCTTTTCAACGGATTCATCTATGGGATGGTGATGGTCATGAAAATTTCCATTACAATCAATTTTTGCTCCCTGACAAATACTTCATTTAGAACATCCCCATAATTCAATACCCATCCCACAAAAGTTTCCAAGAGGATAAAACTCTACACGTCACAATTGTCCAACTCAATCACTCTACAGATTAGGCAATTCTTCAATCTGCCAGCTATAAATCATACATCCAAATGAAGGCCGTCACTACCGCCACAGCAATCCGCCAAAAATCTCAGACCAGAGGATATTTCCGGATGGAGGCGGTCATTACGCGGTCGAGCGGATATTTGCTTTTTCCTGACTTTATCATTGCGTCACCCAAATTAGAGTTCCAGCCAATCATCGGTTTCGATGAGGTATGATATCGCCCTCTCCTCTTTTGTGAGGCAGAGGGTTTTTGTTACCGTGTCGTTATTCTCCGGACGGGCGATTTCAATGGTGACAACCGTCTCAGCTATTCTCAGAACCTCATCAACAGAGTATTGACATCCTGACTGCTTCAGTAACCTTTCAAGTTCCTTATATACTTTAAGCGCCACAAAGCATATGCAGACGTGCGCCTCTATCCTTCGAGGGGTAAAGTGGAACATAGGTCTGACATCCAAAGTCCCTTTCGTAATACGGAACGACCTCTCCACATTCCATAGATTCTGATAGGCCTCATACACTTCTTCCGGACTCAGATCCGTATTAGTCTTATAGCCTTTGAGGCCATCCCATATCGCATCATGCTTGACCTTCTCCTCGTCAACGCTTACCGTTACTCCGGAACTGACAGAAAGGAACTTATTGTAGCCCCGCTTGTTGATGTCAGCCTTGGTCAGGGTACCCTTTGCATAACGCTTCCTGAGGCGTTCTACGCCTTCTTCTCGGTCGTGAGCATTCTTCTTTGCCCTCTCGTCCGAGTATCCCACAATAAGCCTGTCTCCATCCGGATATTTGATGTCATTGAACACACCATTGCGGTGCTCTGTCGCAATGATCTTCTCCATAATCTCACCGGATTCCTTCTTTATTCTGGCTCCGATTATATATTTGTAGCTCCGTCTCGAAGCAGCTTGATGTTCTTTGAACTCATCAGGCCTGCATCTGCGATTACTACGAAGTCCTTTCCGAGTTTGAACCTCTGGACAAAGTCGTCTACAATCGGGATCATCGTATACCCTTCATACTGTGAACCGTTGAACAGGGAGTACGACAGCGGATATCCTCCACGACTGACAAGAAGGCCTAACACGACTTGCGGATTGGAGTTCTTGCCGTCTTTGGAGAAGCCTGATTCACGCAACTCATCTTTGTCAGTAGTCTCGAAGTATAAGGTAGTGACATCGTAAAAGAGGATTCCAAGATTTCCTCCGAACAGTTCTCTTGTATGCTCTACGCTTATCGCCTGCACAAGCTCCTGTTGGGTGTTATAAAGCTTGTCGAGATAACGATATATCTTCTGCAGGCTGACATCTTCCCTGAAGTGCCGTCTCAGATAGTCTACAGTGGCTTTCTTGCTCATCGGCGAGCATATCCTGGAGACCACCAGATGGCGTAGTTCTTCGTCTTGTACCGCATTGAAGCCGATCCTGTCGTAGACTTTATTGATGATTGTCTGGGGAGATTTCAGGGATGTTCCGATTATATTGGACACGATGTGCTCGGTCATCGCATCTTCCTCCCGTTTGAGCTGTTCTGCTGCCTCATCCGGAAAAGATACGGTCTGCTGCCCGGCGTAATGGGCTATCCACTCCTTGCCTTCCTTCACAAGAGCACGGATATCATCCTCGCTCGTTCCCACACCTATTACCTTGAGCTCCGTAAATGCGCCGGAACTCTTGTCGGCAACGACAACACTGGTCGAACCTGAGCGGTTTTTCTTTCTCCGTACAAACATACCACGAAGGTACGGATTTTCCTTGCGTCACCCAAATCAACATCAAAATCACCTCTACAGATATCTGTAGGGCAGATTCGAGGAAAAGTTACGAAAAAGTGATAAAGTCAGGAAATCTCAGACCAGAGGATATTTCCGGATGGAGGCGGTCATTACGCGGTCGAGCGGATATTTGCTTTTTGATGCGGCGGCCTCGCGTGCGAGCGCAATCGCCTCCTGGTCGCCTTCTGCGGCAAGTTTCAGGAGATTGTCGGTGCAGACATGCTCCAGAAGCAGGTGGAAAGCCGGGCCATGGTCATGATGACGCAGATGGCAGAGCTCGTGCAGAAGCACATAGTCGCAAAGCACACGGGGAAGCCTGACAAGATTGAGATTAAGGCTTACGTTACCGCGGCCGGAGCAGCTGCCCCAATTTGACGAGTTATGCCTTATTGTGACACGCCCATAAGTAAAGCCGTACCGCTCCGCAAGGATGGCAAGTCTGCCAGGAAGAACTCTCTTGGCCTCTGCACGCATGGCTTCGATTTCGGGCGGAGTCATCGCCTTCACGGCTCCGTATTTTTGCCTCTGCCGTTCAATCGTGGAAATCACCCAGTCTTTTTTTGACATGAAAAAAGCGATTGCAATCCCATAGGGCACAAGCCACGGCACATTTATGCGCACCCCTTTGAGCGGATGCACCTTTATGCTCATGCGCCTTAGCCCCGCGCTGCGGACAAGCTTTATCTCCCCTATTTCGGGGTCATGATATGTCTTTTCCAGTTTTGTTGCCATAGGGCCGCAAATATAGCGAATATTTTATAAGCTTTTTGCGGCAATGGTTTGTTTTCTTGGAATTTATACCTATATTTGCGCCCGCTTTCGCCGTCTGTGCGAAACATATTTAATCATTAACCTCTAACTTTTTTTCGCAATGGCTGAATATTTGGCACCAGAGAAAAAACAGGAGCTTTTCGCGAAGTACGGAAAGTCTAATACTGACACCGGTTCTCCTGAGAGCCAGGTGGCACTATTTTCCTACCGTATCGCTCACCTTACCGAGCACCTGAGAAGCAACAAGAAGGACTACTCTACACGTCGTTCTTTGTTGAAGCTCGTCGGTAAGAGACGTCGTGTACTTGATTATCTCAAGTCTGTTGACATCGAGAGATACAGAGCTATCGTCAAGGAGCTTGGCCTCCGTCGATAAGCTACATCATAGTAGGAACCGGCGAAAGGGGGATTTACCTGATGGGATTTCCCCCTTTTTTCACGCAAAGAAGCTCCGCTGGCGTTAACAAATCAACCTGCAGCGCCACCGGGCAGAACAATATATAGACGTAACTATATGTAGGAGTCACGATCAGGACTCCGTATGGACGGGACAGAGAATTAATAATGACTCCCAATGGGGGAGGCAGGTTGAAAAAGAAGTAATGAATATCATAAACAAGAAAATCGAATTATCCGACGGTAGGGTAATTGAAATCGAGACCGGAAAACTTGCCAAACAGGCAGACGGCTCAGTGGTCGTGAAAATGGGCGGCACTATGCTCCTTGCTGCTGTCACTTGCGCAAAAGATGCGAAAGAGGATGTTGACTTCATGCCTCTGCAGGTTGACTACAAGGAGAAATACGCATCTGCCGGAAGATTCCCGGGTGGCTTCATGAAGCGTGAGGGAAAGGCTTCCGACTACGAGATTCTCATCGCGAGACTCGTTGACAGGGCGCTCAGGCCACTTTTCCCGGAAGATTTCCATGCTGAAGTGTTCGTGACGGTCAACCTGATCTCAGCCGAGAAGGACATCCAGCCAGACGCTCTTGCAGGACTTGCAGCATCTGCAGCCCTTGCGGTCAGCGACATACCGTTCGAAGGCCCTATATCAGAGGTAAGGGTCGCAAGGATAAACGGAGAGTTCAAGATCAACCCTAACTTCAGCGAGATGGCGGACGCTGACATCGACATCATGGTTGCAGCCACATACGACAACATCATGATGGTTGAGGGTGAGATGAACGAGGTGAGCGAGCAGGACCTGCTTGAGGCAATCAAGTTCGCGCACGAAGAGATAAAGAAGCACTGCAAAGTGCAGATGGAGCTTACAGAGGCAGTCGGAAAGACTGTAAAGAGAAGCTACTGTCACGAGGAGAACGATGAGGAGCTTCGCAAGGCCATACAGGACTTCTGCTACGACAAGTGCTACGCCATAGCAAAGTCAGGCTCAGCAAAGCACGAGAGATCTGACGCATTCGAGGCACTCAAGGAGGAGTTCTACATGACCCTTCCTGAAGAGGAGCGCGAAGAGAAGAGGATGATGGTCGAGAGATATTACCATGCTGTCGAGAAGGCTGCCATGAGGAATATGATTCTTGACGAAGGACTCCGTCTCGACGGAAGAAGCACCACACAGGTCCGCCCTATATGGTGCGAGACAAGCTACCTTCCTTGCGCTCACGGTTCCGCAATCTTCACCCGCGGAGAGACCCAGTCTCTCTCTACAGTGACTCTCGGAACAAAGCTTGACATGAAAGAGCGTGACGAGGTGCTCGTTCAGGGAACAGACCAGTTTGTGCTCCACTATAACTTCCCTCCGTTCTCAACTGGAGACGCAAAGGCTCAGAGAGGCGTGGGACGTCGTGAGATAGGACACGGAAACCTGGCTTACAGGGCATTGAAGCCGATGATTCCTATGGCACCGGAGAATCCGTATGCAGTTCGCGTAGTTTCAGACATTCTTGAGTCAAACGGCTCATCATCAATGGCTACCGTATGTGCAGGATGCCTCGCTCTCATGGACGCCGGAGTTAAAATCAAGAAGCCGGTTGCCGGAGTCGCAATGGGTCTTATCACAGACAAGGAGAATCCTAACGGACGCTATGCAATCCTTACCGACATACTCGGTGACGAGGACCACCTCGGAGACATGGACTTCAAGGTGACAGGAACAAAGGACGGTATCACAGCCACCCAGATGGACATCAAGGTTGACGGTCTTTCTTACGATGTTCTTGCAAAAGCTCTCGAGCAGGCACGCCAGGGCAGGATGCACATCATGGGCGAGATGATGAAGACCATCAGCGAGCCTCGTGAGGACTACAAGCCATTTGTACCTCGCATCATCCAGATACGTGTTCCGGGAGACTTCATCGGAGCCATCATCGGAAAAGGCGGAGAGGTTATCCAGAAGATTCAGAGGGAGACCGGCACTGTCATCACAATCACTGAGGAGAACACCAACGGCGTATCTGAGGGAGTTGTTGACATCTTCGGTGAGAACAAGGAGTCAATGGACAACGCACTCGCATGGATCAACGGCATCTGCGCTGTTCCTGAGGTAGGCACAGTATATCACGGAAAGGTTGTTTCAATCCTCGAGTTCGGAGCGTTCATAGAGATTCTCCCTGGCAAGGAAGGCCTTCTCCATGTGTCAGAGATTGACTGGAAGAAGACTGAGAAAGTAGAGGATGTGCTCAATATCGGTGACGAGATTGACGTGAAGCTTCTCGAAATCGACAGCAAGACCGGCAAGATGAGACTTTCACGCAAGGCTCTCATTGAAAAGCCGGAGGGATATGTCGAGCCGGAGCGCAGGCCGCGTCCAGAGCGTGGACCTCGCCGTGACGAGCGCGGAGGAATGCGTCGTGATGACCGCCGTGATAATCGCGGACCACGCCGTGACGACCGCAGGGACAACAGGGGACCTCGTTTTGAGAACCGCCGCCCAGAAGGACCTGCCGAGTATGGCGACAACAACTCAGGCAACGAGCCGGAGATGTTCTAAGACTTTAGCTTTTATTATATAATTGGTAAGGACATATTGTCTTTGTCCTTACCGCCTATGAAAAGGGGCTGAATAAAAAATATTATTCAGGCCCCTTTTTCTTGTTTTTCGGTGGCATCACCGGACCTGTCATCATTATAGGTCAATGCGAAATCCCTTAGCATATAACAAACTGACACTCAACACATCCAGCCGCACGATTCCCATAAGACAGGGAATCGTATCCCTGCAGAATATTGATGGACAGTCATTTCGCCTCCACACGCTACGGGGTACTTTATGCAATTATTTCATGTCATCTTAGGCAAGCTGCACTGAGAAAACGGTAAAAATTCCGGGCGATTCTTAAACCGAATTTCTTTTCGAGAGCATTCCGTAAAAATCTGGCCCATTTTTTAAACCGTTTTTGATAAATATTATTGGCCAGGTACCAAATGGTACTGACTCAATGCAAAATTTACCTGCCTGCAAATTTGTGCTGTGACTTGGGAGAGAACAGAGATGAGACATGAGGAAGAGAGCCGGGAAAAGAGCGGTGAGTGAGCTTAAAATCCCAGTCCATCTCAAACACTATAAACAGATAGTTGAAAAATGCCGGCAAATTATCGGGAAGCGCAAGGAAAAGGTGTCTGCAAAAACATAAAAAGGGCATTGCTCCGGAAGACACCGCAACACAAATTGCCTTTCTTCACTCCGATTTGCTCAAGGGCACGCATGAGCAGCGGTATGCAAGGTCATCAGTAATGTTGTTATCACTCAGCAAACGCTATAGAAAAAGATTACACAGTGACAGATGCCTGCAATGCTTGATTGCCGACGCACACCCGTTATTGCTCGATTGACATGCATGGTTTTCATTCCCAAGGCTTTACGCAGCTGTTATTTAATCTGTCTCACAGAACAGGTTTGTTGCAGAAAATCAGACAGTTCATTCAAGATGGCAGAATAAGTTTCGTAAGTTTTTTGGACAGCCATTGCAGTTTTTCATTATCTTTGCATAATGGTGTGCCTAAGACATTAACTAAATTTTATAGATATGAAGAAGATTATCATTATCGCAGCTCTTGCACTCGGATTTGCAGTTGCTGCTTCTGCTCAGCCAAGAGCAATCGGAGGTCGCCTGGCTTATGGAATCGAGGCGAGCTACCAGCACACAGTAAGAGGCGCAGACTTCGTTGAGGCAAACCTCGGATTATTCCTTTTCGACGCAATCGATGCTACAGCGACATACAACTTCATGATCGCACAGCCGGATTGGACTTCAAGAGGTGAGTGGGGATTCTATGCAGGTCCTGGTGCATCCCTCGGATATGGCTTCAACAACAGTTTTCACATTGCAGCTGTCGGACAGGTAGGACTTGAGTACACATTCTGGTTCCCTCTGCAGCTTTCAGTTGACCTCAGGCCACAGTTCGGTGTAGCTGTTCATGACGGTGCACACTTTTATAAAGGCGGACTTTACGGCTTCGTACCGACAATCGGTGTACGCTACAGATTCTAATCCGAAGAAATCACTTGGGTGGATTTGCACCTGACCATTAAGACCAGGGTGCAATATTCACAGCATCTGAAAAACACAAACGGCGGTTCCTTTGAAAAAAGGAGCCGCCGTTGTTGCGGTGTGTTGCAGTTCCGGTAAGGAGAAAATATTCTGCAAAACATTATATTTGAATTGACGCTCATATATATGTCATGTTCTCGGCATAATCAAAGTAAACTTTGCTTTTTGCTTTCGACTTTTACTACATTTGAGCCAAGGCTCATATACACGCCACAACTCGGCAGAGTGAAAATAAATTTTCCCTCTGCACTCAACTTTAGCTATATTTGAGCTTTCGCTCACATATACGCTTGGGCTTCGGCAAAACTTACAAGTAAACTTGACGTTTTGCTCTCAGCTTTTTGCTATATTTGTCCTAACGGACATATATACTGATGCGTCTCGGCATAGTCAAAATAAATTTTGCCTCTGCACTCGACTTTCTGTATATTTGCAGAATGCGAAAAAATATCATCATGAGAGAATTATATATCACGAACTCACTTTCAAGAAAAAAAGAGCTGTTCAAGCCGATAAATGAAGGACATGTAGGCCTTTATGTCTGCGGTCCTACGGTCTATGGAGACGCCCATCTGGGGCATGCAAGACCTGGAGTGACATATGACGTATTCGTCAAACTCCTCAGGCACCTCGGATATAAGGTCCGCTATGTCAGGAACATAACCGACGTCGGACATCTTGAGCATGATGCAGACGAGGGCGAGGACAAAATCGCAAAAAAAGCTCGGCTCGAACAGCTGGAGCCTATGGAAGTCGCCCAGGCATGTACCCTCCGCTATCATGAGGCAATGCGCGAGCTTAACGTAGCACCGCCTTCAATAGAGCCGCGGGCATCAGGCCACATCATGGAGCAGATTGCAATCGTCAAGAAAATCATTGACGCAGGCTATGCTTATGAAAGCAACGGATCGATATATTTCGATGTCATGAAATATGACAGGGACCATAAATACGGCATCCTGTCAGGACGCACGCTCGATGAGGTCAAGGAAGGCACACGCGAGCTTGACGGACAGCAGGACAAACGCGCATCATATGACTTCGCATTGTGGAAAAAGGCTTCACCTGAACATATAATGCGCTGGCCTTCACCATGGAGCGACGGCTTCCCTGGATGGCATCTCGAATGCTCCGCAATGAGCGAGAAATATCTCGGAAAAGAATTCGACATACACGGAGGCGGAATGGATCTCCTGTTCCCTCACCACGAATGCGAGATTGCACAGAATACGGCTTCAAGGGGAACCGGAGGAGTCAGATACTGGATGCACAACAACATGATTACCATAGAAGGAAAGAAGATGGGCAAGTCGCTCGGCAATTTCATCACTCTTCCTGAGCTATTTGCCGGTACCCATCCGAAACTTGCACAGGCATATTCTCCTATGACTGTGCGCTTCTTCATACTCCAGGCACATTACCGCGGAACGCTTGACTTCAGCAACGAGGCACTTCAGGCAGCGGAAAAAGGTCTCAAAAGGATTCTGCAGGCCGTCAAGGACCTGAAAGAACTTGCGTCTGCAGCAGGAGTGACGTCAACAGCAAAAGGTACAGACGGGCATGACGCAGGCAACCTTGCATATGGAGAGTTCCTCACATCGACTGCACCTGAGGAGGGAAGCATAACTGCAACAAGCAAAGAAATCAAGGACATTGTTGAGAACACCTATGCAGCCCTTTGCGACGACCTGAACACTCCTATCGCACTGTCACATATATTTGACGCGGTGAGACTCATAAACAGTGCAAAGGACAAGAAGCTCAAGCTGTCCAAGGAAGACCTCCAGGCCCTTGTAGCCCTGTTTGACAATATCGTTTACGGAGTGCTCGGTCTCAAGGATGAAGAAAACGGCGGCGGAAAGGCAGCCAAGACCATAGACGGGCTGATGCATATGGTCATCGAACAGCGTAAAGCGGCAAAGGCTGCAAAAGACTGGGCCACAAGCGACCGCATACGTGATGAACTCAAAGCCATAGGAATCCAGATAAAGGATACCAAGGACGGAATAGAGTGGACTCTCGACTGACGAAAATCCGAAGCCGGAGGCATAATGACAGGCACTGCAGCATCATAACGAATCTGAATGCGGTCATACAAAACTGAAGCAGAAGCCATAATGGCAGGCACAGCAACAGAATATGCCACAGTGAGCCGTAATGCACTGGCTGTCACCTAAATAAGCAATCACGGGTATATATTTTCGCATACCCGATTTATTATAAAAGATTGCATATCACGCCATTACGATTCGCCGAAAAATCCGGCACAGCACATGTCTATGGTTATTCATGATGCCAAGGAGATTGTGATGACCGAATTTATAGAATTAAAGCATCAGAAAGATGAAACTAATATCGTGGAACGTTAACGGACTCCGTGCCGTATGCGGCAAAGGGTTCGCAGACATATTCGCGGAACTTGACGCAGACTTCCTGTGCCTGCAGGAAACCAAGATGCAGGCCGGACAGCTTGACCTGGAATTTCCGGGCTACAAGTCGTATTGGAACTATGCGGACAAGAAAGGATATTCAGGTACGGCCATATTCACAAAGCATGAGCCGGTATCCGTCAGCTATGGGCTCGGGATTGATGAGCATGACCATGAGGGCCGTGTAATCACGCTTGAAATGGAAGACTTCTTCCTTGTATGCGTATATGTCCCGAATTCACAGGACGAGCTGGCACGCCTGGACTACAGGATGCGCTGGGAGGATGATTTCAGGGCATATCTTACCGGACTGGCAGCACGAACCAATGCGGACGGCAGGCAGATGGGAGTCGTGGTATGCGGAGACCTCAATGTGGCCCATCAGGAAATTGACCTGAAAAACCCAAAGAGCAACAGGCGCAATGCAGGATTTACCGACGAGGAAAGAGGCAAATTCTCTCAGCTGCTGGAAGCCGGATTCATTGACACGTTCAGGCATCTGTATCCTGATGCAAGGGACATATATTCCTGGTGGTCATACCGTTTCAAGGCAAGGGAGAAGAATGCCGGGTGGCGCATCGACTATTTTGTGGTTTCCGAAAACATGCGCGAACGCATAATCGAGGCCGGCATCCACACCGAAATCTTCGGTTCAGACCATTGCCCGGTAGAATTGGTATTGGCATAGCCTGCCACATTATAAACGGCAGCAATCTATCTGGGACTTTCATGTGCATATGCTCCTCCAACAGCATGGCAGACCGTGTCTTGTCCTGAAATAGGTTTACCGATAATTGAACAATAAGTTGTTAGGACTTC
>ERZ777011.1221-NODE-1221-length-29286-cov-12.394410_pt1 | contig 29286 bp, 21 predicted proteins | sample MGYA00374964_ERZ777011 | MGnify/ENA primary metagenome ERZ777011 (study PRJEB29310, sample SAMD00008975) | mouse gut metagenome | study: EMG produced TPA metagenomics assembly of the Metagenome analysis of fecal microbiota from mouse which was promoted... | reverse complement strand
GCATTGGTCCGATACACGCTAACCTTGCCGCCCAAAGCCGTGCCAATGTGTTGGCAATCAACGACGACGAAGCGATAGAGGCTGCCTACGAACTGACCAAACTCGAAGGTATTATCCCAGCATTGGAATCTGCCCACGCATTGGGAGCTTTGAAAAAATTGAAGTTCAAGCCGGAAGATATCGTTGTATTGACTGTTTCGGGACGAGGAGACAAAGATATTGAAACCTATTTGTCGTTTAACGAACAGCTATAAATAATTAGTCAACCATCATTCGCAATCAATAATCAAGCAATTATAGAAATGAAAACATTCAATTATACTACCCATAGCAAACAAGTGCTCGGAGATATGCATACTCCTGTCAGCATTTATCTGAAAGTGCGCGACATGTATCCTCAATCCGCATTAATGGAAAGTTCCGATCATCATGCCGGAGAAAATTCCCTGTCATTTATAGCCCTTTGTCCCTTGGCAAGCATCGGTGTAAACGGTGGTATTGTCACTGCCAACTATCCCGATAATAGCCGTACGGAAGAACCGCTGACAAAAACATTCAATGTAGAAAAGGCCATGAACCGGTTTATCAATCAGTTTCAGGTGACCGGAGATAATAAGAATGTATGCGGACTTTACGGATACACGACGTTTAATGCCGTGAAGTACTTCGAGCACATCCCGGTGAAAGAAAGTCATGATGAGCAAAACGATGCTCCGGATTTACTATACATATTATATAAGTATGTCATTGTTTTCAATCATTTCAAAAATGAGCTGACATTAGTTGAAATGTTGTCCGAAGGAGAAGAAAGCGGTTTGCCGGAACTGGAAGCAGCCATCGAAAACCGGAATTATGCTTCCTACAATTTCTCTGTAACAGGCCCCGTAACCAGCCCCATCACCGACGAAGAGCACAAAGCAAATGTGCGCAAAGGAATCGCACACTGTATGCGCGGAGATGTTTTTCAAATCGTGCTTTCCAGAAGATTTATCCAACCATACGCCGGAGATGATTTCAAAGTTTATCGCGCACTCCGCAGCATCAATCCTTCTCCTTATCTTTTCTACTTCGACTTCGGAGGATATCGTATCTTTGGTTCTTCGCCGGAAACACATTGCAAAATCGAAAACGGCCGTGCCTACATTGATCCGATTGCAGGAACCACCTGTCGCACGGGAGACACAGTAAAAGACCGCGAATTGACAGAAGCTTTACTGGCCGACCCTAAAGAAAATGCAGAGCATGTCATGCTGGTTGATCTTGCAAGAAACGACCTTTCACGTAATTGCCATGACGTACGAGTGGTATTCTATAAGGAACCGCAATATTATAGCCATGTTATTCACTTGGTAAGCCGTGTCAGCGGTATGCTGGGTGAAGGCGCAGACAAAATAAAAACGTTTATTGACACGTTTCCGGCCGGTACGTTAAGCGGTGCCCCCAAAGTACGCGCTATGCAGTTAATCAGTGAAATCGAGCCACATAATCGTGGAGCCTACGGTGGTTGTATCGGTTTTATCGGATTGAATGGCGAATTAAACCAAGCAATCACCATCCGTACTTTTGTAAGCCGCAACAACGAACTCTGGTTCCAGGCCGGAGGAGGTATCGTAGCACGCAGCCAAGATGAATACGAACTGCAAGAGGTGAACAATAAACTGGGAGCGCTGAAAAAAGCAATTGATTTAGCTGTCAAATTAAAAAATTAACCGTCCAACAGAGATAGCATTTGAACAACCATTTTACAATGACCATAAAAATGAAAATATTACTTTTAGATAACTACGACTCTTTCACTTATAACCTGCTGCATGTAGTGAAAGAATTAGGGGCTACAGATGTAGAAGTAGTCCGCAACGACCAGATAGAGCTTGATGAGGTAGAACGTTTTGATAAAATCATCCTGTCTCCCGGACCGGGCATACCCGAAGAAGCCGGCTTGTTACTACCTATTATTAAGAGATACGCTCCGGCCAAAAGCATTCTAGGGGTTTGCCTGGGTCATCAGGCTATCGGCGAAGCTTTCGGAGCACGTCTGGAAAACCTCAAAGAAGTATATCATGGTGTACAAACTCCGGTTAGTATCATTCGTCGGGACCTGCTTTTTGAAGGATTAGGAAAAGAAATCCCTGTCGGAAGATATCATTCGTGGGTAGTCAGCCGGGAAGGCTTTCCTGACTGTCTGGAAATAACAGCAGAAAGCCGGGAGGGACAAATCATGGCCATCCGCCATAAAACGTATGATGTACATGGCATTCAGTTCCATCCCGAATCAGTATTAACTCCGCAAGGAAAAGAAATGATCAAAAACTTCTTAAACGATTGAACTTATGAAACAGATTCTATACAAACTTTTCGAACATCAATATTTGGGACGCGATGAAGCGCGCACCATTCTACAGAACATCGCGCAAGGGAAATATAACGATGTGCAAGTGGCCTCACTCATCACCGTCTTTCTGATGCGTAATATTTCCGTAGAGGAATTATGCGGTTTCCGTGACGCACTGCTGGAAATGCGTATTCCAGTCGATTTGAGTGATTTCGCTCCAATTGATATCGTAGGAACCGGAGGTGACGGAAAAAACACATTCAATATTTCTACAGCTTCCTGCTTTACAGTTGCCGGAGCCGGCTTCCCGGTTGTGAAACATGGCAACTATGGAGCAACGTCGGTCAGTGGTGCCAGTAATGTAATGGAGCAACACGGTGTCAAATTCACCAGTGATGTAGACCAACTGCGTCGCAGCATGGAAAAATGCAATCTTGCTTATCTGCATGCCCCTTTATTCAATCCGGCATTAAAAGCAGTAGCTCCGGTTCGCAAAGGATTGGCAGTGCGCACTTTCTTCAATATGCTCGGTCCATTGGTAAATCCGGTATTACCTGCTTACCAACTGCTAGGAGTTTACAATCTACCGTTACTTCGCCTTTACACCTATACTTATCAGGAAAGCAAGACAAGCTTTGCCGTTGTTCATAGCCTCGACGGATATGATGAGATTTCTCTGACCAATGAGTTTAAAGTGGCAACCAGCGATCATGAAAAGATTTACACTCCCGAAAGCCTCGGCTTCTCCCGTTATAAAGAGACTGACTTGGATGGCGGACAAACACCGGAAGATGCAGCTAAGATTTTCGATCATATCATGAATAATACAGCTACGGAAGCTCAAAAAAATGTAGTGATAGTCAACTCCGCTTTCGCTATCCATGTGATTCGTCCGGAAAAGACAATTGAAGAATGTATCGCTCTTGCCAAAGAATCATTGGAAAGCGGACGAGCATTAGCAACTTTGAAGAAATTCATTGAATTAAATAGTTAATTTGATTTACGATTAGACGATTTACAATGTACGATTGAAGTTAGTATTACTAAAAAAAACAACGAGCTGATGAAAGATATATTATCCGAAATTATAGCAAACAAACGACTTGAAATTGACCTGCAAAAGCAGGCTATTTCTATCGAACAACTACAGGAAGGTATCAGCGAATCTCCGACTCCCCGCTCTATGAAGCAAGCATTAACCTCTTCTGCATCAGGTATTATCGCCGAATTCAAGCGGCGCTCTCCTTCCAAAGGATGGATACAAGAAGAAGCGCGTCCGGAAGAGATCGTTCCCTCCTATGCAGCGGCAGGTGCCTCCGCTCTTTCCATCCTTACTGATGAGAAGTTTTTCGGAGGAAGCCTGAAAGATATCCGCGCCGCACGCCCTTTGGTGGAAATTCCCATTCTTAGAAAGGACTTCATCATTGACGAATACCAGCTTTACCAAACTAAAATTGTCGGTGCAGATGCCGTACTTCTCATCGCAGCCGCACTAGAACTGGAGGAATGCAATGAACTGGCAGAAAAAGCCCATGAATTAGGACTGGAGGTCTTATTAGAGATTCATAGTTCCGAGGAACTGGCATACATTAACAAAGGAACAGATATGATAGGTATCAACAACCGTAATCTGGGTACTTTCTTCACCGATGTGGAAAACTCTTTCCGCCTGGCCGGACAACTTCCTCAAGATTCGGTACTGGTATCTGAAAGCGGCATCTCCGATCCGGAAATAGTTAAACGCCTCCGGGCAGCCGGATTCCGGGGATTCCTGATCGGCGAAACATTTATGAAAACACAGCGACCGGGAGAAACCTTACAGAATTTCCTGCAAGCCATTCAATAAACTAATTATTCAAAACGGACAGCCCTATGATTAACGGAAAAATCATCAAAGTATGCGGCATGCGAGAAGCTGAAAACATACAGGACGTAGAGTCTATCGAAGGCATAGATATGCTGGGATTCATCTTTTATCCTAAATCTCCCCGATGTGTCTACGAGCTTCCGGCTTACCTGCCCATTCATGCCCGGCGTGTCGGCGTCTTTGTCAATGAAGGCAAGCAAGTGGTCAGCATGTATGCTGATCGTTTCGGACTGAATGATGTGCAACTCCACGGAAATGAATCGCCGGAATACTGCCGGTCTTTACATTCTACCGGATTGAAAATCATCAAGGCCTTTTCTGTAGACCGCCCCAAAGACCTGAAAAAGGTGTATGACTACGAAAAAGTCTGTGATCTTTTTCTGTTCGATACCCAATGCGAGCAATATGGTGGTTCGGGAAATCAATTTGATTGGAGCATATTACATACATACAACGGACATGTACCTTTCCTCTTGAGCGGAGGTATCAACTCATACAGTGCCAATGCCCTGAAAGAATTCAAGCATCCCCGGCTTGCCGGATATGATCTCAACAGCCGTTTTGAAACCAAACCGGGAGAAAAAGATCCGAAGCGTATCCGGACATTTTTAGACGAATTAAAATCATCACTTTAAAATTCCAGCGTCATGAATAGAATTAATCAACTTTTCAGTAGCAACAAGAAAGACATACTTTCTATTTATTTTTGTGCCGGCACCCCCACTTTAGATGGTACTGCCCATGTAATCCGCACACTCGAAAAACATGGAGTAAGCATGATTGAAATCGGTATTCCCTTCAGTGATCCGATGGCAGACGGCATTGTTATCCAAAATGCCGCTACCCAAGCATTGCGCAACGGCATGTCTTTAAAACTTCTTTTTGAACAATTGCGGGATATTCGCAAGGACGTAAAAATACCACTCGTATTCATGGGGTACTTAAATCCAATCATGCAATTCGGATTTGAAAACTTCTGCCGCAAATGCGTAGAATGCGGTATTGATGGCGTCATCATCCCCGATCTCCCTTTCCGTGATTATCAAGAACATTATCGTATCATTGCCGAACGCTACAACATCAAAGTGATCATGCTCATCACACCGGAGAGCAGCGAAGAACGGGTACGCGAAATAGATACACATACCGACGGATTCATTTACATGGTTTCATCAGCAGCAACTACCGGAGCACAACAGAATTTCAACGAACAAAAACAGGCATACTTCAAGAGAATAAAAGATATGCATCTGAACAATCCGTTGATGGTGGGATTTGGCATCTCCAATAAAGCAACCTTCCAGGCAGCTTGCGAACACGCTTCCGGAGCTATCGTCGGCAGTAAATTCGTCGCTCTGCTCGAAGAAGAAAAAGACCCGGAAAAAGCCATCCTCAAATTAAAAGAAGCGGTGAAATGAATTATGATTTATGATTTATAATTTATGAATTATGAATTATGATTTGTGATTTATGATTTATGAATCATGATTTATGCAAATCAGCAGTTAAATCATTCGAAAGTTCATAAATCATAATTCATACACCATAAATCACAATTATTTCGTATCTTTGCCCCCGTTTTAAAAGCAATTCAACAATTATGAGAGCAGAAACCCCTTCCGTTTTGTTAATTTACACGGGTGGAACTATCGGAATGATAGAGAATCCGGAGACAGGTGCCTTAGAAAACTTCAACTTCGACCATTTGCTTAAGCATGTACCCGAACTAAAAAGATTCAACTACCGCATCTCTTCCTACCAATTCGATCCCCCTCTCGACTCTTCGGATATGGAACCTGCTTACTGGGCAAAGCTAGTAAAAATCATCAATTACAATTACGATTATTTTGATGGCTTTGTCATCCTTCACGGAACAGATACAATGGCTTACACAGCCTCCGCATTAAGTTTTATGCTCGAAAACCTAAGCAAGCCCGTCATCCTCACCGGTTCCCAGCTGCCGATTGGGACTTTGCGCACAGACGGAAAAGAAAATCTCATCACAGCCATTGAAATCGCTGCCGCCAAAAACCCGGATGGTACGGCCGTCGTTCCTGAAGTCTGTATTTTCTTTGAAAATCATTTGATGCGTGGCAACCGTACCACCAAAATTAATGCGGAAAACTTCAATGCTTTCCGCTCTTTCAATTATCCCCCCTTGGCACGGGTAGGCATCCACATTAGATATGAGCCCCATCTTATCCGGAAACCGGATCCGACAAAGCCCCTAAAGCCGCATTATCTATTTGACACTAATGTGGTTATTCTGACCCTCTTCCCTGGTATTCAGGAGAGTATCGTAACTTCCCTGCTTCATGTTCCCGGATTAAAGGCAGTTGTCATGAAAACCTTCGGTTCAGGAAATGCCCCGCAAAAGGAATGGTTCATCCGCCAACTAAAGGAAGCTACCGATCGCGGAATTATCATTGTCAACATCACTCAATGTGCCTCCGGAGCAGTAGAAATGGGACGTTATGAAACAGGGATGCATCTTTTGGAAGCAGGCGTAATCAGTGGATATGACAGCACTCCCGAATGCGCCATCACAAAGCTCATGTTTTTACTGGGACATGGATTATCCAATAAAGATATCCGATATAAAATGAACTCCTGCTTAATAGGAGAAATTACCAAGTCTTAAGTAAAATCCACCCTGGAGATTAGGATATGACATAAAAGCATACGACTGCGAGGCTAAAGGATGGAAAAAAGTAGAGAAAACGCCTGCCGCTAACCATAAATAGTGAGAACTACTACATAATATACCTCATAAAGGTGATTGTGACTCATACTGAAACGCATTATCTTTGCAACATCAGAATTGAATTAATTAGTCATAATTTTATTACGTAGCCACATTTAAGTAAAAGATGAAATAGAATCCTGCCGAAGCGATTTCGTCAGGATTTTGTTTTTATGGGCTCACCTGTAAACCCCTGTGGGTATAGCCCGAATTTACACTGTTAGTCTGCATAATCCAAACATAAAGAAAGGTATATTTCCTACTCCCCTGGGCTGTATTCCGAATGCTTTAATTTTTGCATCGAATGATTCTGCAAATGCATTCGTTTCCCTATTGACGAAATAGTTCAGTATGGTTTCATAATGGTTCTGCATGGTTTCATAGTTCTGCATGGTATTTGTGATGGTTCTGCATAGTATTTGTGATGGTTCTGCAACATCCGTACCCAAAGTTTTCCATTCGGCGGTTCACTCCGGACGCTTAATCTTGGTTAACGAACTGACAAAAAAACGAAAAAACAAACTCCTTCCGAAGCCTTCCCGAAGATTCTGATTTCTTGTCTTTTCCTCGCTTTTCCACTGTTTTCTCGTCACTTCTCCGTATCACCTCCGTATCACCTCCGTTTCAAGTCCGTTTCACCTCCGTTCTAAAATTGAATAAATATTTACTTAATATCCGTGAAGAAACGAAAATGAATGCTTCATAAAGCGAGGATAAAGCGGAATTTGATGCGTTATTGTTAAATGATGTAAAGCGGTGGATGGCTTGTTGCGTTTTTCAAAATGCGGACAAACTCTCTTCTATTGCGTTTGCATCCGTTAACAGAACGGGGCGCCTGTCGGAAAACTTTCTCCCGCCGGTGATTGTTGACTGCATTGAAGCATGATTACAGCGCGGTTGAGCCCATTTAACCAAGAACGGCATCGGATGGAAACAAACAGGTCAGTCTGAAAACCCTGCGGGTATGTTGTGTTAATTCAAGTCTCGCAAGTGCTCTGCATAGCTCCTCCTTCTAGAAGGTTGCTCTCCCCCAATAACGGGGGAGTCGGAGAAGGTTAAACTTACAGCTATATAAATAAAAAAACGAGCTAATCCTTTTTACAGAATCACTCGCCACCGCGTCAGAAAAGCCCAAAGGCTTTTCTATAGTACCTCAAATTTCCTGAAAACTAATCTTCTTTTTACCTAAAAACCTCTTACCTATTGTTATCCTTTTACCTTCTATTAAAAACTTTCCTATTGAACTAAACTAATAATACCTTAAATTCTCTATTCTAATACCTTTTTAATATTTTCTTTATACCTTTTTATAAACTATTCAGCAATTTCCCAACTGCACCGCAAAGGTACGAATATTTTTCGTGTGCGCAAACAATTTTATGTTTTATAACACTCTTTCAGGCTACAATCCCTTCACCTCATTCAATGTAACCAACTTATTTACAATAGCATAAATAGTCAAACCGGCAGCACTATGTATTTGCAATTTTTTGCTAATATTCCTCCGATGCGTAATAACCGTATGAATCGACAAGAACAGCTTTTCCGCAATTTCCTTATTCGTCATCCCCTTCACCACACAGACGACGATCTCTTTTTCCCGCTGACTAAGTGTATCCTGGTTATCCGTCTCTTCTTCCTCAGAAGCTACATTCAATAAACCGGCAATTTTCCTAGAAAGAATATCCAAATCATCGAATATTGAAATAGACTCATCATACTTACCTAATAATGAAGCATCTACAAAAGAAGTGACCAAAGCTATTAAACGTATCCTATTCGATATTTCCTCCCGGAATTTAGCAACATCAAAATAATTACCAAAAGCAGGATTGACAATCAGCATCTCGGGACATTGCGTTCGGACACAATCGTGTAAAGCCTCAACCGACAACAATTCTATCGGTTGCACTTTTACGTTGGGAAGACGCTTCAACGCAGCAGTCAATCCACCACGAACAATCACAGAGGTTTCTGCAATAGCAATTCGAACGACTTCATTACTTTTCATTTTCCCTCATCCTCCTTTCCAAATTCAGAATAGCAGGAACAAAAATATAATCCTCCACCTTGCAATGAGATTCCAATCCGGCTTCGCAAGCATATATATCAAAAAGAGCCGCATTCAAAAGATTCTCATTTGCCTTGGCGGGACAATATTTTATAATGATATTTTTTAGTTCTGTCAACTTCTCCCCTACCTGATCGTGATGTTTGGAAAAGGTACTGATCTGGTAGTTTGTGGGAGCATTTCCTTTAAGCAATGAATCGACATACTTAAAGACGGTTTTCTCTTCATAATCCATGTGCTTACGCACTTCCCGTGTATACTCGTCAAAAAACTTGAGAATAAGAAAAGCCACATCGTCCTGCGAACAGTCGATTGCCTCGATCAGCTTACGACGAATAGCCGGAAGAGAAAAATCAAGAAAATAAATATGCGCCTGCCGCAGATAATCAATCAATGCAGGTATGGAAATATCATCTTTATCCCCATCGAGCCGGGAAAAGCCTTCGGCCATAAAGTTGACTACAATCAGAAAGGTCCGACAGTCCACCCCATTCAGTTCACAAACTTCTTTGACTGTTTTGTCACCAAACCCCAACGAAAGTCCAAAACGACTCATCACTTGCAATAAAGAATAATTATCGCTGATGAGATCAATCATCTTATCAGTTGGCTTGTATTTCTGTAAATTATCCATCATACCTATGTATATTAGCGATTGCAAAGGAACGGAATATTTTGCTGAAATACAATCATCATTTATAGGTATTTTACCTCCTCATTCGTTGGCAAATACCAATTATATGCTACTATTTTGTGGCACAACTTTAGGCAAGCTAGTCTTTTTTTCGTAATTTTGTCGCTATCAACTTTGTAATTAGTAACTCGTAATTTTATATTTAATAAAATGGCAAACGAACTCGAGCTGAAATACGGCTGCAACCCTAATCAAAAGCCTGCCCGTATCTTCATGAAAGAAGGAGAACTCCCCATCGAAGTATTGAACGGACGTCCCGGTTATATCAATCTGCTGGATGCGTTCAACAGTTGGCAATTAGTGAAAGAACTGAAAGAAGCTACCGGACTGCCGGCTGCCGCTTCTTTTAAACATGTCAGCCCTGCGGGTGCTGCCGTTGCGGTAGAAATGAGCGACACGCTGAAAAAAATTTATTTCGTAGACGACATGAAACTGTCTCCATTGGCCACAGCATACGCACGTGCACGTGGTGCAGACCGTATGTCATCTTACGGAGATTTCATTGCATTGTCCGACACTTGCGACGAAGAAACAGCACGCATCATCAACCGTGAAGTGTCCGACGGCGTAATTGCCCCCGACTACACACCCGAAGCGCTGGAAATCCTGAAGAATAAAAGAAAAGGGACTTATAATGTAATAAAGATAGATCCTGCATACCGTCCGGCTCCTATCGAACACAAAGATGTATTCGGTGTGACTTTCGAACAAGGAAGAAACGAATTGAAAATCGATGAAAGTCTTTTGAAAGAAATGCCTACGCAGAACAAAGAAATCCCGGCTGATGCAAAACGTGACTTAATCATTGCCTTAATCACTTTAAAATATACACAATCCAATTCGGTATGTTATGCCAAAGACGGACAGGCAATCGGTATTGGCGCAGGTCAGCAGTCGCGTATCCACTGTACGCGCCTGGCAGGAAACAAAGCAGATATCTGGTATTTACGCCAACATCCGAAAGTGATGAACTTGCCATGGATTGAGAAAATCCGTCGTGCAGATCGCGACAACACCATTGACGTTTACATCTCGGAGGATTATGACGATGTATTGGCAGACGGTGTTTGGCAACAGTTCTTCACCGAAAAGCCGGAAGTGCTGACACGTGAAGAAAAACGGGCATGGCTGGATACAATGACAGACGTAGCTTTAGGATCGGACGCTTTCTTCCCATTCGGAGATAATATAGAACGCGCACATAAGAGTGGTGTCAGCTACATTGCACAACCGGGTGGCTCCGTACGTGATGACCATGTGATTGGAACTTGCGACAAATATAATATGGCAATGGCATTTACAGGCATCCGTTTGTTCCACCATTAAAAAACAGCGATTATTTTTATTCCATACATCCCCATTTATAATGAGAAGGAAACAAATCTTCCATTATAAATGGGGATTTCCTATTTCTTCAAGACCCTCTATCTTTGCAGCGTTACATTAAAAACGAATCAAAGATGAATAAAATTGGTGTATTTTATGGTTCCACAACCGGAACAACAGAAGACCTTGCCCGCCGAATTGCAGAAAAATTAGATGTACCCTCGGCACATGTATTTGATGTTTCCAAACTAACAGAGGCATTAGTCAATGAATATGACGTATTGGTGCTCGGCTCTTCTACCTGGGGAGCAGGCGAACTTCAGGACGACTGGTATGATGGAGTAAAAGTTTTAAAAAAATGCGATTTATCTCATAAGTCTGTAGCCCTGTTCGGTTGCGGCGACTCTGACTCGTATAGCGACACTTTCTGTGACGCAATAGGTATTCTTTATGAAGACTTGAAAGATACCCATTGTAAATTCCGTGGAGCAACAGACACCGCAGGCTACACATTCGACTCTTCTATCGCTGTTGTAGACGGCAAGTTTGTAGGGCTTCCGCTTGACGAAGTCAACGAAGACAATAAGACAGACGAACGTATCAGCGCATGGGTTGAACAAGTGAAACAAGAAATCAGTTAATTTTACCTTAACATCAAAAGAATACTTTGCATCATGGCAACTGAAAGAATCATCCCCGGCGAAATCCGGATTTTTCTTAATCACATTTATGAGTTTAAGAAAGGCGTACGCAACATGGTACTTTATACAATGAGTAAAGAGCACGAAGAATTTGCCATCCGCCGATTGAAAAATCAAAAGATCAGTTATATGATACAGGAGGTAGGCACCAATAAAATCAACCTGTTCTTTGGAAAGCCTGAATGTATGGAAGCCATGCGGCATATCATCATTCGCCCCTTAAATCAACTGACAGCCGAAGAAGACTTTATTTTGGGGGCCATGCTGGGATATGACCTCTGCCAGCAGTGCAAACGGTATTGCAGCAAAAAAGAAGGTATAAAGATGGCAGTTTAAGCAATAACCTTAGCATAAGTTTAGCTTTGTTTGTATGTAGTTTGTCTTGAGTCGGATCGTTTCTGAAAAGAGCAATTTCCTGATGGTAGATATATCCAAAAAGACTGGTTGTGAAGGAAACGATTCACTCAAATACAAACAAAAGCGATGATGAAATAAACAAGAAGGACAACTCTACACATTAACAACAGGCAAAGGTATATATCAGTAAAAATTACCACACTAATATATACCTTTGTCTTTTTTATTCTCTCAATACTTATCTTTCTTTTACTCTTTAGTCTCAAATTACCTACATATACTGAATTTAAGAAATAACTATGCCTAGTATTAGGTATTGCCACATTTTTTAACCTCATCTAACTTTGCAACCGATAAAATTATTAAAAAGATGAGAAAAATAACCGCAATCGTTATTCTATGTCTCCTGCCTTCTCTTTCAAATTCAGCACAGGAGACAAAAGAAATTTCCAAAAATAGTAATTCTTCTTCTACAGAAGATTATACTAAATTCCGTTTTGGTGGATATGGTGAAATGGTCGCTAATTTTAAAGATTATGGCATCAACCGTTTCTATGGAGGAAACGATGGTAATCCAAAGAAAAACAGGAATACCATTTCAATCCCCCGTTTCGTTTTAGCTTTTGATTATAAGTTTAATTCCAAATGGATACTCGGTGCAGAGATTGAGTTTGAATCCGGTGGAACAGGTACAGCTTTCGAATTAGAAAACACCGAAAACGGTGAATACGAAACCGAAGTTGAAAAAGGAGGAGAAGTGGCTATTGAGCAATTTCACATCACACGTTTGATTCACCGCTCCCTCAACGTGCGTGCCGGACATATTATTGTTCCGGTAGGACTGACCAACGCACACCATGAACCGATCAATTTCTTCGGAACTTCACGTCCGGAGGGTGAAACCACCCTTCTGCCCTCTACCTGGCATGAAAATGGTTTGGAAATCTTTGGTTCCTTTGGAAAAGGTTATGCCAGTTTTGACTACCAAGCTATGGTTGTAGCAGGTCTGAACCCTAACGGATTCGATCGCAATACATGGGTAGGCAGTGGTAAACAGGGAATTTTTGAAGAAGATAATTTCACTTCTCCCGCATATGTATTCCGCTTGGACTATAAAGGAGTTCCCGGCTTACGTGTAGGTGCCTCATTCTATTATTGCGCAGATGCAGGAGCCAATTCCGACAAGGAACAGACTTATTCAAGCTATGGAAAAATTCCGGTAAGAATCTTCACCGCAGATGCACAATATCGCAATAAATATGTAACGGCACGTGGTAATATTTTATATGGAAATTTAGGAAACTCTTTGGGAGTGAGCCAAGCAAATGTCAAGTTATCCAATAAATCACCGTACAGTCGTCTGGCACCGGTAGCTAAGAATGCTGTAAGCTATGCAGCAGAAGCCGGTATCAATATCCGCTCAGTCTTCGGAGGCAATAAAAAGATTCCGGTTATCTATCCATTTGCCCGCTATGAATACTACAATCCACAAGAAAAAGGAGAAAAAGGGCAAACGATGGAAAAACGCTGCCAAGTAAGTATGTGGACAGCGGGATTAAATTGGTATGCGTTGCCAAACTTAGTGATAAAAGCTGACTATGCCACCCGTCAGATTGGTACCAACAAAGTTTTTGGCGTTTCAAAAGCATATAACAGTGAAAACGAATTTTCCATTGGAATAGCCTATATAGGATGGTTTATCAAGAAATAACAAATAATCAATTATTTAATTTTTATATGATGAAAACAAAATTCTTTTATGTTGCAGCCCTCATATGGGGATTAGCATTTACAACTACTTCTTGTAGCAGTGACGATGACAACCCGACAGTAGATCCTGCTAACATCGATTACACTTCTGAAAACGCATCAAGCTGGCATAACTACATGAGAAATGTAGCAGCACTTTTAAAAACAGATGCAACCAATCTTTATAACGCATGGAACTCAAGTTATAAAGGAGGCGACAGTTATGCTTCTCTCTTTAAGGCTCATAACGGTTCTCCTTATGCAAGTGCATTGAGCTGTGTAGAAGAAATCGTAGATAAATGCGCGGAAATTGCCAACGAAGTCGGTACCGCCAAGATTGGTGATCCGTACAACTTATACAAAGCGGGAAATACAGAAGAAGCATTGTACGCTGTGGAATCCTGGTACAGCTGGCATTCACGTGATGATTATACAAACAACATTTACTCCATCCGGAATGCGTATTACGGTTCTTTAGACGGCAGTATAAATGCTAACTCTTTATCAACTGTAGTCGCCGGTGTTAATCCATCCTTAGATACTAATGTAAAGAATGCCATTCAAAAAGCGGCAAAAGCCATTCAGGATATTCCGCAACCTTTCCGTAATCATATACCCAGTAATGAAACAGTAGCAGCAATGGACGCTTGTGCCGAACTGGAAAGTATATTGAAGAATGACTTAAAATCTTATATTGCCAATAATACCAACAACATCAATACCGACGCCGTACTGAATCCTGTGGTAATGCAATATGTAGATGCAGTAGTAGTACCTACCTATAAAAGCTTGAAAGAAAAGAACGATGCTCTCTACAATGCAGTAATAGCTCTTGCAGACAACCCGTCAAATAGTGCTTTCGATAAAGCCTGTGAAGCTTGGATCACCGCACGTGAGCCATGGGAAAAGAGCGAAGCCTTCTTGTTCGGTCCGGTAGACGAGATGGGACTTGATCCTAACATGGACAGCTGGCCTTTAGACCAGAATGCCATCGTGCAAATTCTGAATTCTCAAAGCTGGAGTGATCTTGAATGGAATGAAAATGATGATGAAGCCGCTGTTGAGTCGGCACAGAATGTACGCGGTTTCCACACATTAGAATTCCTTCTCTACAAAAACGGTGAACCACGTAAAGTACAATAAAGACTTATCTTAGCTAAGATATTATTGAGAAGTAAAGGTTGGAAGTCAATCATCCACCTTTACTTCTTTGGTATGTTTAAAACATATTATTGAAATAAAGTCAATAAACAATGAATCACTTTCTAAAATATTCATTCTCTATTTTTTGCCTGTTGGCATGCTCAGCCTGTGATGACGACGGAATTGGCGTATTGGATATCGAAATCCCGGAAGGCTATGCCCTGTCAGCCGGAACATCAACCATTTTCTTGAGTTCATCCGTTGCTTATGATACGCCTGCAGATTGGATAACAGGAGCATATGACATACGCTTCACCCGAGGCGACAGGCTATATGACGATGTACGTACAAGCAACAACGGGCATGGTGGCGGTCTCGGACCTGTTTATGCCGGTTACTCGTGCGGCAGCTGCCACCGGAATGCAGGGCGCACTAAACCCTCTTTATGGACAGAGGGCGGATCGGGCAGCTATGGTTTCTCCTCCATGCTGGTTTACATATCCCGTAAGAACGGAGCTTTCTTTCAGGATTATGGCCGTGTGCTTCATGACCAGGCAATCTACGGAGTACAACCGGAAGGCAAACTATCCGTAGAATACACTTACGAAACATTTTCTTTCCCTGATGGAGAAGCCTACACGCTTTGCAAACCGCAGTATAGCATATCCGAATGGTATGCCGAAGAGATCAAACCGGAAGATTTGTTTTGCACCGTACGTATTCCATTACGCCACGTAGGTATGGGACAGATGATGGCATTAGATCCCATTGAAATTGAAGCACTCGCAGCAAAAAGCAATTATCCCGAATATGGAATCAGCGGACGATGTAATTACATCACCGAACGGGGAGTAAGATGTCTGGGATTGTCCGGCAACAAAGCCCAACATGCCGATTTAACGGTAGAGTTAGGATTCTCCAGTGATATGGGTGTTACCAACAGCCGCTATCCGGAAGAAATCTGCGAAGGACAAACGCAAGTCAACCAAGGCAGCATGATGGGACTTTCTTATGACCAGTTGGATGTCAGTACAGAAGAGATGGAAAATGTAGATCTCTATATGCAGAGTCTCGGCGTACCCGCCCGGCGTAATATAAACGATCCGCAAGTAATCAAAGGGGAACAAAACTTTTATAAAGCCAAATGTCATCTTTGTCATGTGACGACCCTACATACCAAACCACGCGGTACTGTGTTATTAAACAATACCCAACTCCCGTGGCTGGGCGGTCAGACCATTCACCCTTATTCCGATTATCTGTTACACGACATGGGTTCGGAAATTATGGGAGTCGGCCTGAATGACAACTACGTAAGCGGCCTGGCACGTGGAAACGAATGGCGCACTACCCCTCTTTGGGGAATTGGCCTGCAAGAAAAGGTCAACGGGCATACTTATTTCCTACATGACGGCCGTGCCCGCAATCTGACAGAAGCTATCATGTGGCATGGCGGAGAAGGAGAAGCATCGAAGAACTTATTTAAAAACATGAGTAAAGAAGACCGCGATGCGCTGATCGCATTTTTAAATTCACTTTAAACTAAAAGTAGTATATACAAAGCAATTATGAAGAAATTTATAATCATTGCCATGCTGACTGCCATCATGCCTTTGGCTGCAATGGCGCAACATGAAGAAGATACAGAAAATGGTGTAGTATCATTGGCTGGAAGAGAAGGATTCACGATCGAAACCAAGAAGGGAGATTTCGTATTCAAACCCTATCTGCTCGTACAAACCAGTGCAAACTTCAATTGGTACGACGATGAAGGACTAGATAAGGCATATAATCAGGATAACATAGCCAACTCCGGTTTTTCCGTTCCTTACGCTGTACTCGGGTTCACCGGAAAGGCTTTCGATAAAGTGTCTTTCAACCTTTCCATCAATGCGGCAGCCAGCGGAGGCGCATTACTTCAACAGGCATGGTTTGATGTTCAGCTGAAAAAGCAATTTGCCATCCGGGTCGGTAAATTCAAGACTCCGTTCTCACATGCCTATCTGACAACACTGGGAGAAACATTGTTACCCAATTTACCAGTATCACTCACTGCTCCCGTTATCCTCCCCTACTCCTTGAATGCGGTAACACCTAACATTGGCACCGGATTCGATTTAGGGGTAGAGATTCACGGTTTAGTGGCTGACAAATTCGGGTATGAAATCGGTCTATTCAATGGTACGGGCGCTTCTGTCAACACCGCGACAAAGACATTCAGCGATGACTGGCACATTCCGTCTTTACTGTATGCCGGACGTTTCACTTATATGCCGAAGGGAGTGATGCCTGCCACACAGGGAAATCCGAACAGACTGAATGAAGACAAAATTATGTTTGGTATTTCTACTTCTATTAATGTAGAAAGTGAAAATGAAAGTACCAATGATTATCGTGCGGGATTAGAGTTTGCAATGCTAAAAAACAAACTTTATCTGGGTGCTGAAGTTTATTATATGAATGTAGGTTTTACAAAAAGACAAAAGATTTCCGAGTCATATAATTACCTGGGCGGTTATGTACAAGGTGGTTATTTTATAGCTCCCCGCCTGCAGGCAGCCGCACGTTATGATTTCTTCAATCGTAATGGAATGGACACCAATGGTTTCCTGAATATGCCAGCCGTAGGCATGAACTATTTCTTCAAAAACTGCAACTTGAAGTTACAAGCTATGTACCAGTATATTGCCCGCAAAGGTCATGACACCCAACTCGATCGGGATAACGATGATTTAGGTTTGGCAGTACATTCGGCCAGTATTCTACTTCAATATACATTCTAAATAGCACAAGAAAGGATTTGTTTATGAAAAAATACATTCTTTTCGGTGGCTGTCTACTGTTATTGGCATATATCACGTCATGTGATGACGGACGTATTTATGAAAAAACAGAGACCCTGTCAGAAGAAGGACGCACATTGAAAATGAGCGGAAGAATCAGTGGTATCAATAAATGGCCCGATGGTTATAGTGTTGTAGTGGCAGGCTTCAGTGATGAGAGCGAGTATGCCGTTGTCACAAAAACAATTCCGGCGGTCGAAAATGATGAGATTCAGGTAACCATGACAGGAGTCAGTGACAAAGTAACCACTATTGAGTTATGCGTTATTAATAGATTAAGAAAACGAGTAATCAGCTTTCGGTCAATGGACGATCTTACGGCAGTTGACGACACTATTCTTATGGATGTGGGAACTGTGGATGCAGGTATGTATCATGGCATTCAGGAAAAAGTATTTAATACTACATGTGCCCACTGTCATGGTGGAGGTAGTTCGGCAGCAGGCAACCTGTATCTGACAGAGGGCAAAAGCTATGAGGCACTCGTCAACCGTCCGTCAAAGAAAGTAGACGGTATGTTACTTGTCAAGCCGGGCAGTGCACAAGAAAGTGTATTGCATACATTATTGAATACCACCATTAGTTCAACTTGGGGATACGATCACTCTAAAGAAATACTGTCATCCCCTATTTTGACCCTTATTGACGATTGGATCAATAACGGCGCACAAGAATAAATAGTTATTATACAATTGATATGAACAACAAAAAACAACAGAATATTCAGTCTGAAAAGACACTAACAGAGATTTTTAAATACGATGCAGGAGGAGAAGCTTCAGAGTATCACATCATCATTCATTCTACTAAACCGGAAGATACATACGAAGAACAACTGAATGCAGTATTAAACACTTACGACTATTTACTTACCCAAGAACTGAAAGGAGCAGTCGCCATCCTCAAACGCTATTTCTTAAGTGACGCCGCCAATCAGGCAGATACACTATTGGCATTGACAACTGAAGGTTCGGACTGCACGCTTTCCATTGTGGAACAGCCCCCGCTGGACGGAACCAAGATTGCCTTATGGGTCTATCTGTTGACTGACGTACAGACGCAAGTCCTGCATAACGGGCTTTTCGAGGTGAAGCACAGTGCCTACCGCCACTTTTGGGGTGGTAGCGCATTCAATCGTGCCGCCAATTCGGAATACCAGACCCGCCTGTTATTGAACGACTATGTGATGCAACTCATGGAGCAAGGTTGCAGACTGGCGGACAATTGTATCCGCACATGGTTCTTTGTACAAAATGTAGACGTGAATTATGCCGGAGTAGTGAAAGCGCGTAATGAAGTTTTCGTTACCCAAAACCTGACAGAAAAAACACATTACATTTCCAGCACCGGTATCGGCGGTCGCCATGCCGATCCGAAAGTACTGGTACAAATGGATACTTATGCCGTAGCAGGATTACAACCGGAACAGATTCATTTTCTCTATGCACCTACCCACCTGAATCCGACTTATGAATATGGAGTAAGTTTTGAACGTGGCACGTATGTAGATTATGGCGACCGCCGCCAGATATTTATTTCGGGTACGGCAAGCATCAACAACAAAGGCGAAGTGGTATATCCCGGCAACATTCGCAAACAGACAGAACGGATGTGGGAAAATGTGGAAGCCCTGCTAAAAGAAGCAGAATGCACTTTTGAAAATTTGGGACAAATGATTGTATATTTGCGTGATATAGCCGACTATGCAGTCGTTAAAGCAATGTATGACCAACGTTTCCCACACACTCCCAAAGTATTTGTTCATGCTCCGGTATGTCGCCCCGGATGGTTGATTGAGATGGAATGTATGGGAGTGAAAGAATGTAAGAACAAGGGGTACGCTCCATTTTAAATCATAAAAGATTATACCGTTGAAAAGGTTACTTATTATCTTATATATCTGTCTGGTGGGACTACTCGCTGCAGCTACTTTTGTAGAGCAAGCGTATGGGACAGATTTTGTAGAGAGAAATATATATCATACATGCTGGTTTTGTTGTTTGTGGGGAGTTATTGCCGCAATTGCACTTGTTGCTCTCATCCGACGTGCTTTATGGCGACGGTTCCCCATATTGTTGTTTCATGGCTCCCTCCTCGTTATCCTGGTGGGGGCCATGATTACGTTTACCGGCAGTAAAAAAGGATACGTACATTTACTGCCGGGAGTGACGGCAGGTAGTTTTCAGGAGTCGGAAAGCGGAAGAGAAGCAGACCTGCCATTCACAATACAGCTGGATAGTTTTCGTATAGCATACTATCCCGGAACTGAAGCTCCGGCAGACTACATCAGTTATATCACCTACTCTCTTCCCGGACAAAAAGATGTTCTGTCACACGAACAGATTTCAATGAACCGTATATTTACATTACAAGGTTTCCGTTTCTATCAGTCATCTTTCGATGATGATGGAAAAGGGAGTTGGCTGACTGTCAATTATGACCCGTGGGGTACGGGAGTTACGTATGCAGGATATGTTCTGCTCGGTATCTTCATGATCTGGTTATTATTTTCCCGCTATGGCGATTTCCGACGCCTGCTAAGTCACCCGCTACTGAAAAAAGGAGGTGTATTTCTATTGTTCCTCTTCTGTCTTGCAGGTAGTATGCAAGCACAAAAAAAACTTCTCCCGGCCCTGAAACGGGTACAAGCAGACAGTTTGGCACAAGAACAGGTCATTTATCACGACCGAGTAGTACCATTCAATACATTGGCGCGCGATTTCATTCAGAAATTGACAGGCAAAGCTTCATATAAAGGTTTGACGCCTGAACAGGTAATTGGTGGCTGGCTACTCTATCCGGAAGTATGGAGAAATGAACCATTGATATACATCAAAAATACAGAGTTACAGCATTTGCTAAACTTACAGACACCTTACGCCCGATTAACCGATTTATTTGACGGTCCGATCTACCGTCTTCAGAAAACCTGGCAACAAGAACAGGGAAAAAGTAGCAAACTCGCCAAAGCCATCCAAGAAACGGACGAAAAAGTGGGATTGATCCTGATGCTGGAAAAAGGAACATTCATTCAGCCATTACCCACTGATGGCAGCGTGCAACCACTCTCCGAACTGGAAATAAAAGCCGAACTACTCTACAACCGGATTCCGTTCAGCAAGATTCTTTTTATGATTAATCTATCATTGGGAGTATTGTCTTTCCTGCTCCTGCTTCAGTACAGCCTGAGAAGAAGGGTACTCTCACCGAAAGCCAAAGCGATTACCCGCACAGCAGGAGCGTTCTTTTCTGTTGCGCTCTATCTTGCTTTCATATTCCATTTAGCAGGATATTGCCTACGTTGGTATATTGGCGGACGCATTCCACTTAGCAACGGTTACGAAACCATGCAGTTTATGGCACTCTGCATCCTCTTGGTAGCCTGCCTGCTCCATCGAAGATTCTCATTCGTACTTCCATTCGGATTCTTGCTTTCCGGCTTTGCGTTGTTAGTCTCTTACCTGGGACAAATGAATCCGCAGATAACGCCATTAATGCCGGTGCTCGTCTCTCCGTGGTTAAGCATTCATGTTTCATTGATTATGATGTCTTATGCCCTATTGGCATTTATCATGCTAAACGGAATACTGGCATTATGTCTCCGAAAAAAAGAGCCGGAAAACAATGTCTCTGAAAATGACGACAGACAAGATAACCGGATAGAACAGTTGACGCTAGTCAGCCGTTTGCTACTCTATCCTGCGACGTTCTTTTTAGGGGCAGGCATCTTTTTGGGAGCAGTCTGGGCAAACGTTTCCTGGGGAAGATACTGGGCGTGGGACCCGAAAGAAGTATGGGCGCTGATTACCTTCCTTGTATATGGAGCAGCCTTCCATTCACAAAGCCTGCGCATTTTCCGCAAGCCTTTATTTTTCCATATTTATATGATTCTTGCTTTCCTTACAGTCTTAATGACTTATTTCGGAGTGAATTATGTTCTTGGCGGGATGCATAGTTATGCAAACTCCTGAACCACCATACATAAGAATCGGCCGAAGTGATTCACCCGCATTTCTTTTATTTGGTTGTTAAGTTGAAAAAACATTAATGTATTCATTTTGGAATATGAATAGATGATGTATTCTAAAAGAGGTAAAGAGGGTGCACTTCACAAAAGGGTACCCTCTTTTACCCATCCAGTTTCACACACGTGCGTGCACCTCATGTTTCAACCACGCACCCGGCAGCATTTCTTTTTCACCTTTTTCATTCACCAGTTCCATCTGCAATACACCTCCGTTACAATCGAAGTAACGAACCTCTATCGGATGCAATCCGGCTTTCAATGCCTTCTGCACAATAATCTCTACTGATGAGTGTGCACCGTCACTATCTCCCAGCAATTCACCGTCAAGCGTCAATGTACTACCGTCATCCGATAGAAGGGCAAAGGTGTAAATACCATCAGCGGGAACTTCCAGATAACCGGTCATCACCAAGCCGATATTTCCTTTCACCTCTTCGGGGATAGATACCGATTCTACCACATATTCCCCTTTTACCGGAGCCGCGTCAATATCTGCACAAAGATTACCGCGGAAGTCATGCCATACAGCTTTCAAGCCGGGCTGCAAGGCAGCCGGAGCAGTCACCGCCTCCGCATAAGGAGCCTTTACATATTTAGTATGTGCCACATCCGAAGGAGAACCGTCCGGACGGAACGTGCGGAAAGCGAAATCGGTAGTCTCCGTCACGTCCAGAGCACCATTATAAAGAGTAGATTCTTTGGTAGGCATACTGCCGTCTGTCGTATAGCGTATTTCAGTACCGGGCAACGGGCAAGTCAAGTCAACCGTTGTTTCATCAATAAATGCATTCACTTTATAGAATCCCTGCAAATCGGGCACACGATAATTTACCCTCATCACATCCATCCGTTTAAACTGCGGAACAAGCTGACGATAGAACTCTTCGAGGCTTGGTTTAGCAGCCGGCTCCGCCCAGGCTATTTCACTCAATGCAATCATGCGGGGAACGATCAGGTATTCAATGCGCTTCATTGTCGGAATCCATTCAGACCAGAGATTAGCCTGTACACCCCAGATATATTTCTTCTGCTCGGGTGATAATCTATCATCCGAACACGGATCGTATGCCAGTATTTTCTTCACTGAATTCTGATCCTGCGCATAATCGAAATAGAAATATTCATTCGGACAAGCAATCACTTTCTGCTTTTGCGCAGTCGCCGTAGGCAACGCGTCTTTCGCCCAACTTCTCCACCATGTAATAGCGGCATCGGAAGATAATCCGTCGGCTACCACTTCATCCCAGCCGATGAGTCTCTTTCCGTTGGCGAGGAAGAATTTCTCCATGTCACGTACAAACCATGCCTGAAGTTCTTCTACCGAACCCAGCTTCTCCGTACGGATACGTTTCTGACAGAGAAGGCATTTCTTCCAGTTGGCTTTTTCCACTTCATCACCACCCATGTGCACATATTCATAAGGGAAAAGCTCGAAAACTTCTTTGAATACATTCTGGCAGAATTCCAGCGTCGCGTCTTTACCCGGGCAGACAGGAGAAGAGAAGGTTTCTCCCCATCCGATTAGTCCGTCGCATGCCAACTCCGGATATTGACTGATAGCCGCGAGAAAATGTCCCGGCATATCGATCTCGGGAATGACATCGATTCCTCTTTGCGTAGCATAGGCTACTATTTCTTTGATATCATCATGAGTATAATAACCTCCATACAGCGTATCTCCTTCCACAATGCGTATCTTATCTTCCGGAATCAGGAAATCGGTATTATCTTCCTCTTTCGCACGTGCCATGCAGATCCGATCCTGCTCATTAAACTTACGCCAGGCTCCTTTTTCGGTAAGTAGCGGGTATTTCTCAATTTCTATACGCCAGCCCTGATCGTCAGACAAATGCCAGTGGAATTTATTGAGTTTATACAAAGACATCAGATCCAATACATGCTTTACCTCATCTTTACTCCAAAAATGACGGGAAGCATCCAGCATAAATCCACGCCATTCAAAACGGGGTACGTCTTCTATTTGCACGACAGGGATTGAATAAGTTTGTTTCTCTCCCTGCACTTCTATCGCTGCAGGAAGGAGCTGGCGAATAGTAGTAATCGCAGAAATGATGCCCGAATAATCATTAGCCTCTACCTGGATATATTCCGGCGTAGACTGAAGTTTATAAGAACCGGGCTTGCCACCGGTATCTTTCAACTGAAAATACATATCTACCTGATTCTTATCAGTAGTGACCTCCACAGAAGACGATATGACATTGCGGAGAATCTCCTGCAAATACCCGACTGCCGGAAACAACGACTGATCGGAAACTCCAATCTTCATTCCATCTTTTAAAACAAACGAGCCCGACTGCTCGGTCAGACTAACGGGGGTAGGTAGAATTGCAATTTCTTGCTTAACGGTGGGCGTACAAGAAGAAAAAACACAAGCTGATACAATGAGTAAAGAGCTACTTAATTTTTTGAACATGCGGTTAACTATTTAATAAATGATTTGTCCTGTCTTTTATTGACCATCTATATATAATACAACTAAAACATAGAAACTACTAAAAGCCCGGGAAAAGTTTTTTTGCGACTTGACGTCACAGACTCCTATAAATGTTTATCTTTGCTAGCCAATCTCAATCAAACAATTAATTATAAAGAGTCACTTCCAATGTCAAGAGAGAATATCTTAATCAAAACCTCATGGATTAGCACAATTGGCAATGCAATCCTATCCGCATCTAAAATCATCATCGGTTTATGGGCCGGTAGTCTGGCCGTAGTGGGTGACGGTATCGACTCGGCAACCGATGTCGTTATCTCTATCGTTATGATTTTTACGGCACGCCTCATCAACCGTCCTCCTTCAAAGAAATATGTATTCGGTTACGAGAAAGCGGAAGGCATCGCGACTAAGATTCTGTCACTGGTGATATTTTATGCCGGTGTACAAATGTTGATATCGTCCATTCAAAGCATTTTTTCAGATGAAGTGAAAGAGATACCATCGTCTATCGCTATCTATGTCACCGTGTTTTCTATTATCGGTAAGCTCTTGCTGGCTTTATACCAATACAAACAGGGAAAGAAGATCAACAGCTCCATGCTCACGGCAAACGCTATCAATATGCGCAATGATGTCGTCATCTCAACCGGTGTTTTGCTGGGATTGATATTCACTTTCATCTTCAAATCACCCATACTCGATTCGGTTACGGGATTGATAATCAGTCTCTTTATCATCAAATCTTCCATCAGCATTTTTATTGATTCCAATGTGGAGCTAATGGACGGGGTGAAAGATGTCAATGTATATAATAAGATATTCGAGGCGGTAGAGAAAGTGCCCGGTGCCAGCAATCCACATCGCGTCCGGTCACGAATGATAGGAAATCTCTATATGATTACCCTTGATATAGAAGTGAATCCGCAAATTACCATCACACAGGCACATGAGATTGCAGGTGCGGTGGAGAAGAGCATCATTAATTCGGTGGATAACGTATATGATATTCTGGTACACGTGGAACCTGCCGGTGAGTGTCAGACAGGAGAAAAATTCGGGGTCGATAAAGATATGGTTTGATTTATCTCTACACAGATTTTTTTTCACTTTCCTCTATCACCTATCACCCTGCCTGATAAATCAATTATCAATAAAGAAAAAGAATGAATCTCTATACGATACATTCGTTTCAACTGCTTGAAACTTTAGTTTCATTAGTGTGAAACCATAGTTTCCCCATAAGGAAACTTTAGTTTCACCTACGGTGGAACTATGGTTTCTCTATGGAGAAACTAAAGTTTCAAGGCAGGAAACAAACAGTTTCAAGGCTTGAAACTGAAAGTGCCGTGCCGGGAAACTATTTTTTTGACCGGTTAATAGCTGATCTTTACCCCTGCAAAGAAACTTCTTGGCAGTGACGGACCATAGATATAGCCGGAGTCACGGTCAGCTCCTTTATCGAAGTCGTTCTGGTAAGCATTGAAAATATTCTGTATGCCGGCATTCACCTGGAGATTCATCGACTTGTAAAGTTTGAAGTCATAAGCAGCTTTCAAACCGATGTCGAAAAAGTCTCTGGTATTCACCGTTATCGGATTTTCAAGGAATCCCGGAACCGGTTCGTGGGGAACCAGCATCGAACCGGTATAGGTACCGGAAAGAGCGATAGATAACGGTTTTATCGGGGTGTAGGTTGCTGTAAAATAGCCGTAAGTATTTGGCGTACGCATCATTTTCTTCACCGCTGGAGCTTCTTTGTTCCAGATGTGCGGTTTGCTGTAATGGCTCTGTTGCAGAGTGACTCCTGCCTGAACCTGGATTTTATTCAGGTAAGCCATCTTTCCTTCCAGTGTCAATCCCATAACTTGCGCTCCTGATGCATTGTGACGAGTACGTGTCAGGACTCCATCCACTATCTCTCCGTCGGTAAGGGCAAAAACATCCGACAACTTTGTATAGAATCCTTCTACCAGGAAGTTAACCTGAAACGCACCAAAGCGATGATAAATATCTGCCGATGCACTCAAGCTCTGTGATCTTTCTTCTTTCAGATTATCTGCCAGTTCCACCATCGCTACATTACCACCTACGTTCTCCACATGCAAATCTTCATCGAAAGCCTGCGGAGCACGGAAGCCGGATGAGTAACTGAAACGAAGATTGATGTTTTCTGTCGGATTATAACGCAAGTTGGCACGCGGACTGAATATCACATGGTCAATCAGATTGTGCTTATCCAAACGGCCGCCAATCAGGAATCCCCAATGCTCGTTTTTCCATTCATTCTGAAGGAAAGCACTACCAATATTCACTCTCTGGTCTACCGTACGGTGGTAGCCCCACATGTTGTCTTCCAGTTTATCTTGATTGAACTCTATACCGGCAGTCAGGTCGGAAGGCATGAAGATACATTTTCCGAAGCTATAAACATATTGCGATCCTGCCATCCAGTTCAAATCGGTGGTATTTCCGTAAGCATTCGGATCTTGTCCGCCACCATAATAGCTGTCACGATTGATGTGTTGCGCAGATGCAAACACATTGAAACGATGTTTCTCGTTAGGTGAGAAATAATCGAACTTCAGTCCTCCGCCATTGATTGAGTGTTCGGTCTGCTCCGCCACATTCGCTTCGTGAGGCGGACGGTTCAACAAATCTCCTCCTCTGCGGAACTCTTCCATGTGGTGATATTCAAAAGTAAGTTTTGAATAAGTCGTTGTTTTCAGGAACGAACGGAAACCAATTGTCTGACCATGCAATTTGGGTATTTCAGAATATCCGTCGCCATCATGGTCATACGCGGAACGATGGCGGTTCTGACCGAAGATATACAAACCCGCACGCTGGTCGTCCGTCACGAGAGACGCGTTCAATGCCGTACTGTTGTCGAAAGCGTCGCCATCGCCCATTCCCGTAATTGTATGGGATAACATACCGGAATTGCGTATCGGTTCTTTAGTGATGATATTGATTGTACCGGCAATGGCAGATGAGCCGAACAATGCCGACCCGCCTCCACGCATCACTTCCACACGCTCTATCATGCTGGCAGGAATCTGTTCGATACCATACACACCGGAAAGCGCGCTAAAAATGGGACGGGAATCGAGCAGGATTTGGGTATAAGGACCATCCAGCCCATTGATACGTACTTGCTGGAAACCGCAATTCTGACAATTGGACTCTACACGGACGCCCGGCTGAAAGCTCAATCCTTGCGCCAAAGTCGTGGAATTGGTATTCTCAAAGATTTTCAAATCTACTACATTCACCAGTGTCGGAGCCAGACGACGGGTGGTTTCATTACGATTGGCAGATACGACTACGCCATCCAAAGCAACCGCATCTTCTTCTATCTCGAAGTCTTCTTCCAATGTATGCCCTTTCTTCAGTGTCACATTCCGTCTGACGGTTTTATATCCTACCGAACTAACCTCCAGCACAAAATCACCTTCGGGAAGATTCTTCAAGAAATAATGCCCGGTAGCATCGGTCACAGTTCCGATGGTCGTACCTTTCAAGGCAACTGTAATATAGGATAAATGCTCTTTGGTATTTTTATCAAGAATATGACCAACAATGTTGGCATCTGACTTACGTAATTCGGGATGATCAGGATATTCATGGGCTTGTCCTTCGAGGGCAGGCAACAATGCACAGCACAGGCAGACAAGCGAAAAGATGTATTTCTTCATATTTTCGTTTGTTATTCGTTTTCGATAAGTATTTACACAAATAGACAGATAATACCCTACCTTCATGCAAGGTACGGTATCATCATTCAAAGAATAGAGAAACGAATAACTGGGGGTGCCCTAAGTCCCACTACCCCATGATACGGACAATGATAGTGAGTGTGTTGCAAACGTCCGGGCAACAAGCATAATAAGAAAGGAATGAAAAGGGAAAGAGTAAAAACAACAGCCGCACCGTCTGCAGTTAAGTGAGACAGAAAATGAATCAACTGTAGTTCGACTATAGAATGCTCATGTGCCGCCCCTTTCTTAAACGGGTGTGAATGGACGATTGTCACGCCATTGACCACATGCAAGTGGGCAAAGAATGTAAAGCTTACCAAATACGATACAAACAGTATCGGCAAGAAGTAGCGTGTAATATTCAATAACAATCGTTTCACCTCATTTTTTCTTTGGGGCGGCAAAGATACAAACTATTTATTTAACAATCAATTATTGCGTAAAACTCTGTTAATATACAGCTGAGGCTATTACTTGAATAAACAGAATCAAAAATACCATAGCAATCGGATAAACAGTTGCGTAAGCTACGCTCGGAATATTGCTATCCACCATAGAGTCGGCGGCAGCGAGTCCCGGAGTACTTGTCATGCCTCCCGTAATAGTTCCCAGCAAATCAAGCAGACTGATTTTAAACACGAAATGTCCGACAATGGCTGCAACAAACATTGGCACCAATGTGATGGCGGCTCCTACTCCGAACATCAATAATCCGCTTTCCTGAAAAGTAGCTACCAGATTCTTACCGGCAGAAGTTCCCACTTCGGCAAGGAAAAGAAGCAGACCTAACTGGCGCAACAACTGGTTGGCAGGTCCGGACATAGACCAGATAATGGGTCCTGTCTTACCTATCGCACTCAACACAAGAGCTACCATCAAAACTCCCCCGGTCAGTCCCGGTGAGAATGACAGACTATCAGAGAAAGAGATATTTATTTTGCCGAACAACACGCCCAATACAATACCCATTGCAATGGGGAAAAAGTCCGTATCAGATAGTTTCTTCGCATTGTTTCCCAATAGGCGGGCTACTCCTTTAAGTCCCTCTTTCTCACCTACTACCATCAGTTTATCACCAAACTTCAAGGCTAGATCAGGAGACGGAGATAGATCAATTCCGCTTCGACGAATACGAGTCACTGTACAACCAAAGTTTTTCTGTAACTTTGGAATATAATCTTTATCCCTTTATAATAAGGGCTTTGGGTAGATGA
>ERZ777011.1218-NODE-1218-length-29326-cov-56.878685_pt1 | contig 29326 bp, 25 predicted proteins | sample MGYA00374964_ERZ777011 | MGnify/ENA primary metagenome ERZ777011 (study PRJEB29310, sample SAMD00008975) | mouse gut metagenome | study: EMG produced TPA metagenomics assembly of the Metagenome analysis of fecal microbiota from mouse which was promoted... | reverse complement strand
GACCGCTCTACAAGCCGAAATTCGATGTCTTCAAATTTTTGTCATGTACTTAGAAATCGTTATTCTAATTCTTGCGATAACCGGATGCTTTGCTCACTCGGGAAATGCCCGTGAAGTCGCTGTAAAGACCAACCTCCTTTACGATGCCACTCTGAGCATAAACCTCGGGGCTGAGATGGAAATAGCGCCCCAATGGTCGGTTGACCTTTCCGGAAACCTGAATGCGTGGACTTTATCGCACGGACGCCGGTGGAAGCACTGGTTCCTACAGCCCGAAGCACGTTACTGGTTATGCGAACCCTTAGGAGGGCATTTCTTCGGAGCCCATCTCATCGGAGGTCAGTACAACGTCGGTAACATCGGAGCCGATTTCACCTTTCTTGGCACCAACTTCGACAAGACCCGCCACCATCGCTACCAAGGCTGGTTTGGCGGCGCGGGAATAGCCTACGGTTACTCATGGCTATTAAACCGCCATTGGAACCTCGAAGCCGAGATAGGTATAGGCTGGACTCATTCACGCTTCGACCGCTTCGACTGCTCAGGATGCGGCAAAGCTTTGGATTCAGGTCATCACAATTATTTCGGACCCACTAAATTAGCCATAAACATAGTATACGTTTTCTAACCTGACTGATTCCCCAATCATTATGACAATTTCATCATATTTTATAGCAACCATAACCGCCCTTCTGCTCCCTCTAAGCATGATGGCGGAAACGCTTGTTCCTGCCGACAGCCGGGTAAAAGAGATATCCATCGACCGTTCAGCGCATGAGCTTACCGTCTCAATGACCGTTGACCTCTCCGACATGAAGATAAAAAGCGACCGCGAGCTGTCATTGATCCCGGTAATCCACTCCGGCGACAACTCCGTCTCGCTCCCCCGCATCATAGTGGCGGGACACAACCGCTACATCCAGAACGAGCGCAAACGCCCGCTACTCCCCGGCGAAACACTCACCAAGCCCGGAAAGACAGTGGTATACTCAGCCTCCGTCCCCTTCCAGCCTTGGATGGAAAAAGCCACCGTCAGCGTCGCTGAGGACCTTTGCGGATGCGGTCTCGACCTCATCTCATCCTCTCGCCGTGACATCGCCCTGCTCGACTTCACCCCGCGCACATTCACCCCCTCATTCTTATATATGCGCCCGACTGCCGAAGTCGTGAAGACCCGCAATATAAAAGGTTCGGCATACATCGATTTCCGTGTCAACCGCACCGACATCAACCCCGACTATCGCCGTAACCCTGAGGAGCTTAAGAAAATCACAGCTTCTATCGACAGTATTAAGGGTGACTCCGACATCACAATCAAGACTCTCACCATCCGTGGTTTCGCTTCCCCTGAAGGCTCTCTTGCAAACAACGAGCGTCTTGCCAAAGGTCGTACCGAAGCGCTCGCCTCATACGTCAACAACCTCTACCACTTCCCCGCCGGTGTCATGAAGACCTCGTGGGTCGCTGAGGACTGGGACGGTCTTGAAGCATGGATCAAGAACAACGAAATCGAAAACCGTGACGAGATTCTTGCCATCGTCGCCGACACATCACTCAACCCCGACAAGCGAGAGTGGAGACTCAAATCACGCTTCCCGCAGCAATACCGCTATCTGCTCGAAAACGTCTATCCCGGCTTGCGTCACTCCGACTATGCCGTTGACTACACCATCCGCACATTCACTGACCCGGCTCAGATTCGTGAGATAGCGTTCACCGCTCCGCAGAAACTTTCGCTTGAGGAATTCTACGTTGCTGGCGAGAAGATGACACCCGGCACTCCGGAGTTCAACCGCCTGTGGGACGCTGCCCTGTCGGTCTACCCTTCCTCAGAGGTCGCCAACCTCAACGCTGCCAACGCAGCCATGGCGTCAGGCAATCTCGACCGTGCAGCCGCGCTCCTTGCCAAGGCAGGTGACACCCCCGAAGCCATCTACGCCCGCGGCAACCTCGCCGCAATGCGTGGCGACTACACCGCAGCCCGACAACTCCTTGTCAAGGCTCAGCAACAGGGGCTTACTCAGGCTTCTGACGCTATAACTCAATTAGACGAGTATACTGATTGGCTCAACCGCAACGGTAAATTGTAATTCAGATTAAATAACATCACAATAGTTACGACAGCTCATCTCATAGCCATAACACCCTGATTAGCAATAAATAAAAAAATAAAGTTTTAACTTAACTCATTTCTTCACAATGAAAAAATTTAAATTATTCGCAGGGGCGGCAGCCGCTCTCGCCATGGGTATCCTCCCATCCTGCTCTGACAATGACATTTCTCAGGTTCAGAAGCCGGAAGTGTCAGAAGTTGATCAAACCCAATACATGGCAGTCACAATCTCAGCGCCAATCGAAAGATCTCGTTCCTACGAAGTCGGATCGAAAGACGAAAGCAAAGTGACAAGATTCGATTTCTTCTTCTATGACATTAATCGAAATCCTACAGCTAAGATGCAGTCTTACGATTCTGATAAAATCGAAGAAGAATTCGATCAAACCGAGGGTCCGTTTGATGATACAACCACTGATAATGTAACTGACAGATGGACTTCTATAATTCCTGTTCAACTTGTTCAAGGTCAAAATATTCCGGCTTATGTTATTTGCATTGTAAATGCACAGTCTGTTTCCGGGTTAGAAACAAAAACAATGGATGAGCTAAGGGATATTAACGATCAGCATTTCTTAGGTAATAGTGGCAATTTCATAATGTCAAATTCCACCTATTTCGGCTTAGACGTAATGACCGGCGAACGAGATGCTCGTCTTTGCGCTACACCAATTCTCGCATCCCAGCTTTATGCCACAAAGGAAGCTGCACAAAAAGCTATGCATGAAAACAATGAAGATGGGTCTAAATATGTGAATATATATGTTGAGCGTCTTGCCGCAAAAGTTGGTCTAACAATGACAAGTGATGCTCCAAAAGATTACATTCTTGACAAGTCAGCAGGTGGAACCGTAACTTTGAAATTCGTTCCTGAATATTGGTTTATGAATTGTATTGCTAAAAACAATTATATCACTAAACGCTACGGATTACAGGATAAAGATAATTCCAACACACCTCCTACAATAACATACAATTACACACCCACCAAAGCGCAAATTGACTCCAAGTTTGCAAACACCGGTATGGCAAATACTTGGAATAAGCAGGAGGATCATCGTAGCTTCTGGGGTGTGTCACCATCTTATTATAATGGCAACTATCCTCTTGTTTCCGACCAAATAAATGACCTTTTAGGAAGTACGGGTGACTATAACCAAAAATATTATTCCTACAACGAAGTTAGATCACAAGCGACAGGAAAAATCGGTGCTCAGGCAATCCAATATAATAATGGCTTTTCAACTTCCATAGCCGCGGACAAGTCATCCGGTTACATATACACACGCGAAACCACCACGGCTATTGGGATTATCAATGAAATATCAGATGGCAACCCTGCTGCAACTGTTGGTTCAGCTGTAATCGTAGGTTATTATACCGTTGGCGGCACAAAACCGACAGAAGCTTTCTATATTGATCGTCATGCAGGTACTAATGAGAACGGTGTTTATTATGGCACTGCTGAACTTGCAAAAGCAGCACTTGTATCACGCCAAAATATTCTCTACAAATCTAATCCTAGGGAGAATACAGATGCAGCAAAAGCTGATGCCGGAAGCTTCATAATCGAACACCCTAAAAAAGCCGTTCGTGAAAAACTTGCCAATCCTAACATTGCGGGACGTCTCGTAACTCTTCAACTCCCATCGGTTCCAACTCCTGCACTATACTGGTATGATTCTTCAAAATCCCAATATGTTCCTGTTTCTACAGAAAACATAAACCAAGTCAATGCACAACTTGTATCAACCGGCTATATGGATATGTTCAATAAGGGACGAGCATTCTTCAGTGTGCCTATCCGCCATCTTGGCTTCCCACAAGCTGTTAACAATAAAGTAACCACACCAGACGGAAAAACTTTATATGAAAAAGGTGTATACCATTGGGGAAACATGCGCCTTGGCGATCTCGGTATAATCCGTAACCATGTGTATACTTTGAATGTAAATAGCATTTCTGGTCTCGGCACCGGTCTGCGTGACGACGATCAGCCTATTCTTCCTCCTAAAGATGCCGTAAACCAGTGGGTAGCTGTGCGCCTTAACATTCTTTCTTGGAATGTGGTGACCGGTTGGAATGTTGATCTCTAATACGTACTGACAATAAACTATCAAAATAATCTATCATTCTATCTGTATCTCCCTCATTCAAGCAACACAATACAAATACCGCAATGACACTTCTGAGAACACAACGAATAGCCCGAACCATCCTTATGTTCGCAGTCTGCGCCGCATCAGCCCTCATAAGCTCATGCGACTCCATGATTTACGACGATCAGGGCGATTGCACGGTTCACTATCGTGTACCATTCACCTATACCCACAACATACTCAGTGCCGATGCGTTCGTATCGCAAGTATCAGCCGTGACACTCTACGTGTTCGACTCAAAGGGTAATCTCGTGCTTCAGAAATCAGACAGCGGAACCACACTTGCGGCAGGTGGATATAGAATGGACGTTGACCTCCCGGCTGGCATCTACGACATGATAGCATGGTGTACCGGTACGTCACCCATGCCCGACCCTACAGCTTTCAAAATAGGCGGAGGCGATACCCCCGCATCACCATCTCAACTCACCGCCACACTCCCCTTGAAAGGTGAGACCGGCGACAAATACGTAAATCAAGATATAACGCCCCTCTTTCACGGAATGATACAAGGGGTGGAATGTAAAGAAAGCGACTACGGATATATCGACCTCCCTGCCATCGACCTTATGAAAGACACCAATGTGATAAAGGTGATACTCAATAACATTGATGGCACCGAGTTAAACCCCGATGACTTCAAAATGGAGATTACCGGCACAAACAGTGAAATGGACTACGAGAACAATCTCGTGGGCGACGCTCCATTCTCATACCTCCCGTGGAGCATCAGCCGTCTTGTAACCGACAAGGAAGAAAACCGTGCTCCCGTGGCATCAGGCATGATGGCTGAACTGTCGATGGGACGGCTTATGACCGACCGCCAACCACGCCTTAAAGTAACACGCTGCGAGGACAAAACGGAGATCATCAACCTCAACCTTATTCAGTTCTTCCTACTCGTCAAAGGTCACTATCAGGCACACTGGAGCAATCAGGAATACCTCGACCGACTCGATGAATACTCTCTCACATTCTTTATCGACAAGGATAAAAACTGGTACACAGCAGCCGGCATAAACATCAACAGCTGGCACGTGGTGCCTCCGCAGGAAGAAGACTGGTCTCGCTAATACATGTATATAACACACTTAAACGGAAAGTAATCAAGCATGAAAACAACCATAACCAACATACTGACCCGAAGGGTGACACGCCTTATGACAATGGCAGTGTTGCTCACAGCCATTGTGTCAGGTTGTGCCAATGACGATTCACTATCCCCGCTCCCCGAAGAAGAGCAGCAAATGACGCTGCAATTCACCATCACGGCGCAAAGACTCTATGACCGCTCACGCACCCTCCTCCTTCCGTCCGGAACGGAGCAGATTGGAAGCCCGGCAGAGAATATCATAGATACCGAGCATATAACATTCCTTCTGTTTGATGGCAGCAAGCGTCTTATCACACTCTTCTACCCTACAGTAGCCCCTGAGAATTCAGACGAGGGGAAAAATCATCTGAGATACATAGTGACAGCGAAACTCCCTTCAAACATATTCGACTACGCCACCGGCGACAATGTGGATTTCTATATAATGGCTCTCGCCAATCTCCAAGGCAATTCTCCGTCAAGGTTCAACTACCCGATGGGTCCCGACGAGGATATATCGCTGATGTTCGACACAAAATCGGTCATCACATTCGCAGCACCGTTGCAAGAACATATCCCTATGTCCGGGCTGCAGCTGTTCACAGTTAGCCGCACGGCTTTAGCTGCAAGCTCGCCGGATAACCCATTAAAACTTTACCAAGACATAGCTAATCCCAAGGATATAAACATGCTTCGCGCCATAGCCAAAATCGAAATTATCGACAAAATAGGCTACAGTGCCACATCCTCTCCCACGCAAAAGCCCGAAGGTAAACGCATATCGGTAATCAGCGCAAAATTGGCAGGATATTTCAGTCAAGGGTCTATACTCCCAGAGATTTCAAATTGGGAAAGATCAGGAAGCTTTGAGACTCAATATGTCACCGGAGCATCAATCCCCTCCAATGCCAAATATAACACGCCTGTGAGCTTTGACGCAATGATGAATCAAGGCAAAGCTCTTGACCCGACCTTAAATTTCGCTTACGACGAATATGCTACAACCCTGCGCAAAGATGGTTGCAAGGTATACTCCGTGTATCTTCCGGAGTTTGACCCTACAAAGATATTATTGACTAATGAAAAGCCATGGATACTGGTCACACTTAATATTCCCGCCGACCAGACAGGTGACATTGACTCCGACAAGTTAAATCCCAATTATGAAATCAAGCTTGCCGAATATACCTCAGGCAAACCCGGCGAACCCCTGACTATCCTGCGCAACAACATCTACCGCTACGAAATCACCGGGGCTTCCTCATCCCTCAACCTTAACTGGACAGTGTGCGATTGGGATAAACCCGATGACATCGACATACCACCTTTTAATTAATATTCAGCATATCATCATAAGAGTATTATGAATCTTTCACCTCGACATATATTCCATCACGCCATGATGGCAGGAGTCCTGTTTATTTCAGCTCTTGCCACAACCTCATGCAGCGATGAACTGCCTGAGGTCAAACCTAATTTCTCGGTCTCAGGAGCTGATACCCAAATTTCACTCAACATATCGCTTCCGCAAATGGAAGTGAAATCACGCAGTGAACTCACAGCCGATCAGAGTAACCTTGTAGAATCACTTTGGGTAGGTATCTATAGTGCCGTTGATGGCTCAGCTCTCTGCGACCCTATCATACAAGAGAATGATGTGCAGACTGAAAATCACCAGTCCTATAAGCTCGAAAACATAAAAACCAAATCAGGCTACGCATATATAGTTGCGGTGGCAAATATCGACCATAAGGGGTGCAAATATAATGCCGATGGCAGCTACACACAAGGCACATTGCGTGAATTGCTTGCCACAGCTAATACATGGGATGATTTTTGCGCAATATCTGTACTTGCGCCTGAATTTGCCGGTAATCCAGCAGTCACTACCCCGGTAACCAACACCCTTCCGATGAGCGGCGTCTATTATTCGAGCGATAATGACCCGACACTGAACACATGGACGGATTTAAGCACTAAGTCGGTGTTTATTCCGATTTCCAGTAAGGCATACGAACTCCCCGGACGCATACACCTGCGCCGACAGATATCACATATCACATTTAACCTCATCCCAACCAAAGATGTCACAATCACACCAAACAGTTATCAGATTGTAAATGCGCCTCGCACCGCCTGGATTCTTGAACGTGACGAAACTGTAAATGAAGGCAAAATAAACGCTTCATTCCTGAAAACAAACTCTACTCAGATGCGTGTCACAAGTCAAGAGACAGTCAAAGACGGGTTTTTCAATTCAGACAATATGGGAAGCCGATTTTTCAGTGCCGGAGAAACTAATGGCTCCTACACTTTTGACTTTTTCCAGTTTGAAAACAAACATAAAGGCGAAGCATCCGATTACCATGACCGTGAGAAGGAAGTAAAGGGAACCGACAATTTGAACACCGGCATATACAAAGCTTTATGCCCTGCCGGTTCATGGACTTACAACAATACCGCCACATACGTAATCATAAACTGCCGTGTTAGCCCCGGAAATCTTGACAGCAACCTTGAAGGCATTAATAAGGATGCCATAATGACCTACGGAGATGCGAAAATTGTTGTGCATCTTGGAGGTATTAATAATATTTGGAGCGATTTCAACTGCAACCGTAACACTAAATACACTTACAACGTGACCGTAGGAGGTGTGAACGACATAGCAGTTGAAGCTATCGAAGACAAAGAGACCATCCCCGGATTTGAAGGTATCGTCACCCAAATTACCGGCGGTTATTTCAATCTCGATTGCCACTACAACCGCTTTAATGTGAGTTTAAGTGACAATGAACGCATGGGCGCAGGGTTCGGATATATAATCGAAGCGTATGATGACAATGGTGCACACATACAATTCGATGAAAATAGTGTGGATAAATTTGACACAAAATATAGCGATTGGGTAATCTTTGTACCTACTACAGGTGAAGATGAATATGCCGAATTCCCTAAACCAAATGATAACAGTCGACATCTTCGCATATCCCTTAAAGAAATGGGTATGACTGAGAAAAAAGGTAATGAAACCGTTCTATCCTATCCACATACTGACAAAAAAGGAGGTGCAGATAGTCCCCGATGGTACACAGTATTTGTCAATGAGTACGTGTATGAGGAAAGCTCTGACGAAACCAAAGGGAACTGGAAGAATTATGTGAATCTTCCTGACCGCCGTTGCTGGATTAAAGTGACTAAAAAAGAATCCTCCGACAAGGAGAGTGTGCTGGTCTCTTCAAAATATGCTATCTCTCAAAAATCTATTCAGACCTATTACAACACCGAGATCACTGCAAACATTGGCGCTGTCGGTCTGGAACACCAGAACGAAAGCCGTGGGTTAGTCCTGAAAAGTCTATACGGACCATCAGAAAAAGGTACCCTCAATATGAATAACGGACGATTAAACACATGGGATTATATCAATCATACCCACACATACTCGGGATACAATGGAACACAATCTAAAGAATGGGGTTCAATAGTTGACCAAACAGCTCCACAGCTTATCAATGAAATTACTGCGCAAGGAGCTTCATATCCGGCTAAACTAAAACAAAGTGAATTAAATGGTAATTTTGAAAACTTCGTACCTCTCCCTAAAATGTTAAATAATTTAGGAATAGATGTTTCAGCCTTAACTTGGGTTCCGGAAAGTGGCAGGCAACATATTACACTAACAGCAGCTATTGGAGCTCCACAGAACATTTCCTCAGGGCGTAGTGATCAAATTATAGAAGCTATAGCCGCCTGTATGAATAGAAACCGGGATAATAACGGTGATGGTATAATATCAAAAGATGAAATCAGATGGTATGTGCCTGCTACCGGTAAATATTTGCGTATGATTCTCGGTCGCCGATCTCTCAACACACCTTTAATGGATTATGATGCTGTTGGCACAGCGTTATTTTATCCAACTAATCGTAACCAAACTGAACCTTACTCAAAGAATAGCAATACTCGTTGGAAATTATTCTCAAGCACACGGCATGTTGTGTGGGCTTATGAAGGTCTGTCATTCAGCGATCTTAAGCTTCAGGGTAGTATTGGTTATTGGGAAGTACGTTGTGTGCGCAATCTTGGTACAAATCTTTCTGAAATAGGTAGTGAAAACTCGGATGGAACCCAGATGGCATTCACACATGACGGAGATGCAACCAATGGTGGAACAGTGACAATGACATATTATGATTCTGAATCAGTACGCGCTCCTCATTCCGGCGCATTCCCGATACATCCTATAAATGACCAGCAATACAATCGCTGTGCATACTCATTTGAATTTGCTCCTCTGCAAGGTAACACTGCGGATAATCAAAATTTCCAATATTCAGGAGCTTCAGACCAAAATAGCATTAACACTTGGATTGCAGGAAATCCATGCAAAAATTTGAATACTAACGATCATAATGGCTGGCGTGTACCAAATCAAAAAGAACTATCTATTATGAGAAATTTAGGATTGTTCAATAACATGACATCTGACCAAAGATATATTCTAAGTTGCACCCGAGAACTATATGACCTCGGGGGAATTCGAATAAATGGAACTGGGAATTTCTCTGGATGTAGATTATTATCTGTATGTAAAGTATCAACAACGGCTTTTAATATTGGAAATACTGCAATTGTACGATGCGTACGTGATAAAGAAACTATACGTTAATAACTTATAACACTTATGTGAATGGTAGCATAGTACAATAGTAACTTAGAAAATTTATTACTAAGGCAAAAAACGTTAGTCAGGACAAGCGGGTTTGCAGAAAATCCGCTTGTCCGCTTTTTTATACCCTCCGCAATACCGTTCCCGGACGCAATATATCGCACCCTTACCGGCACCAATCCGCCCATACCTTCCGCCTCCATTCTCAGTGAACAAAACCGCTCCGGCAAGCGTATAATTTTGAGAACGTTTCATCTACTAACTTACTGACGAGCGATGAGAGTAGGATTTTTCGTGCCATGCTACGTAGACGCACTGGCGCCACAAGCAGCAATATCGAGTTTCGAACTATTGAAACGGTTTGACATCGATGTGGAATACATCGAGCAGGCGGCATGTTGCGGTCTGCCGCTTACCGACATGGGATACGACCATAAAGGTTGCGTATTGGAGACAAATCTCGTCAAATGGCTGCGGGGATACGACTACATAGTCATCCCATCAGGCATCTGCACCGACCAGATACGCAATCACCTCACAGCCGTGGAACAGACACCCGAAGTGAAGCATATCCGGGAGACAACCCACGATATAGTTGACTTCCTCCATGACATCCTGCAGGTCAAAAGCCTGCCGTGGGCAAAATTTCCACACCGTGTGGCGCTCCACAACGGTTGCCATTCGCTCCGTTCGCTCCATCAGGCACGTCCCACCGAACTGATGATACCCGACTACTCCAAACCGGCAGCCCTGCTCAACCTTGTGGAAGGGATAGAGATAGGCTACGCCACACGCCGCGACGAATGTTGCGGCTTCGGAGGGGTGTTCTCCATCTGGGACGAAAGCTGTGCTGCCCAACAAGGGCTGGACAAAGTGAGCGATTACGAACGCAACGGCTTCAAATATGTAACCTCAGCCGACTTCTCATGTCTGATGCACCAGCAGTGCATAGCCCGCAAAAACGGAGTAGACATCACCACATACTACATCGCCGAAATCCTCAACGGCGATGCACGGTAGCATTTCATAAAAAGTTTAAAACGGTTCACAATATGACTCAGGTAAACCAAGTTAAATTAGGGGCTAAATTCATAGCCGACACCCCGCACCGGGAGAGCCACGACCGCTGTCTGTGGGCTGCCCGTATGCGCCGTGACAGCGTGGCTCAGCGCATACCCGAGTGGGAGGAAATGCGAGAACTTGCGTCACAGATCAAAAAGCACACTCTGTCACATCTCGAAGAGTACCTGATAGTGTTCGAAGAGCGACTGAAAGAAAACGGCGTGCATGTGCACTGGGCTTTAGATGCCGAGGAACATAACCGCATAGTGCTCGACATATTCCAAAGCCACGGAGTGAAAGTGGTGACCAAAGGCAAATCAATGCTCATGGACGAATGCGGGATGCGTCCCTTCCTCGCAAAGCATGGCATAGAGGTATATGAGGCTGATCTCGGCGAACGCATTCAGCAGCTCGACGACCAGCAGCCGTCGCACATCGTCATGCCGGCTATCCACAAGCTGCGTGGCGACGTGGCACGTCTGTTTGCCGAAAAACTTGGCAGCGACCCCGATATAGACGACCCTCCATACCTCAACAGCGTGATGCGCAAGGATATGCGTCAGCACTACATCAAAGCCGATGCCGGGATGTGTGGCGTCAACTTCGGCATTGCCGAGACAGGTGGGATAGTGGTTTGCACCAACGAGGGCAATGCCGACATCAGCGCAAACATCCCTCCGCTGTTTGTGGCAAGCATGGGTATCGAGAAGCTCATACCCACGCAGAGCGACCTTGCGCTCTTCATCCGCCTGCTCTCCCGCAGCGCCCTCGGACTTGACATCACCCAATACACCAGCCACTACCATGGACCCCGTAAAGGGCAGGAGATGCACCTCATCATCGTTGACAACGGACGCACATCGCGCCTTGGCAGCGACTATTGGGAAGTGCTTAAATGCATCCGCTGCGGTGCCTGCATGAACACATGTCCCGTGTTCCGGCGCACCTCAGGGTTGAGCTACGACGCACCCTACATGGGACCCATAGGTATAGTGCTCGAACCGAGCTATGACCTCGACCGCTATGCCCGTCTCCCTTATTCATGCACCCACTGCGGGTCGTGCGGCAATGTATGTCCCGTGAAAGTGCCTATCCCTGACCTCGTGTTCTACTGGCGCGACGTGGTGGTTAAAGCCGGCAAGGACCAGCTGAGCCACCGCATACAGGAGAGCGGCATGGAGCTTGTGCTACGCAATGCCACAAATCTCTCCCATGCCGAAAAATTAGGGCTGTGGGCGCTCCGCAATCTCCCCGAAAGTCTCCTGACCTCACGCCTGAACCCATGGGCTAAGGCTCATGCCAACCCTGTGCCACCCAAAGAGACTTTCCGTGAATATTACGCCCGAAAATATAAGAAGAACTGACATATAACCCCTGAGCGATATGGAAAATAAGAAATCATCACGTGACATAATAATGGATCGCATACTCATGTCACAGCCTGACCCGGTGGCTCATCCCGATGTGCCGATATATGGCATAGCGGGCGATCCCGTGAAAAATTTCATAGAACGGCTGGAGAGTTTCGACGGTAAAGCCCTTAGTTTCCGGAGCCGCCGTGAAGCCCTCGACTGGCTCGAACAGAATATCGACAGGAAAGCCAAGCGGGTATACTCGTCGCTGCTCGATTTCGAAGGTAATGTCAGCGATAATGATGTCGCCGACCCGCACGCAGCCCATATCGTAGATATTTGCGTGGCTCAGGGTGTGATGGGTGTGGGCGAAATGGGGTCGATTTATGTGACTGACGAATCGCTCGGACTTGCCGCCTGCGCACTGTTTTCCACCGACCTGTATCTGCTGCTTGACCGCTCCAAGATAGTTGACGGTATGCACCGCGCATACGAGTTGCTTGACCTCCGTGCCAACCGTTACGGGTCGTTCTTCACCGGTCCCTCCGCAACAGCTGACATCGAAGCCATCCACATCACCGGCGCACAAGGGGAGATCTCCCTCACAGCAATTCTATACAATTGACAATGGACAACTTCGTTCAATTGACAATGGACAATTGGAATGAAACTTTTTTGCAAATAATTGTCAATTGTCAACTGTCAATTGTCAATTGTTTAGTAAATTTGCGGTGTATAACAATAAGTAGAAACTGATATGACTATTAAAGAGTCGATGCAAAATATAGTGGAGACAGAGGCTAAAGCCCTTCTGGCTATCCCGTATACTCCTGACTATGACCGCGCTGTTGAGCTTATCATCGAGCATGTACACCGCCGTGGAGGCAAGTTGGTGACCGCCGGAATGGGAAAAGCCGGGCAGATAGCCATGAATATCGCCACTACATTTTCATCAACCGGGACACCTGCCGTGAACCTGCATCCCAGCGAGGCGCAGCACGGTGACCTCGGAGTGCTGCAGCCTAACGATGTCATGCTCCTGATATCCAATTCCGGACGCACTCGTGAGGTTTTGGAGTTGGTGACACTTACCAAAAACCTTTATCCGCAAATCCCGATGATAGTGATCACCGGAAATCCCGACAGTGAACTTACAAGGATAACTGACGTTACAATTCTAACAGGTGGTGCGCCGGAAGTATGTCCACTCGGACTGACACCCACCACATCAACCACCGTCATGACAGTGATAGGAGATGTGTTAGTGGTAAACGTTACCAGACTGATAGGTTTCACACCTCAGGAATATGCCAAACGTCACCACGGAGGATACCTCGGGCACAAATCACGTAACGAAACAGACTATGAATAAGGTAATTTACATTGGAGAGCTTACTCTCAACATCACTTTAAAACCCGACTGCACCGCTTCGACAAAAGTGGGCGACTGGGCTGTCAATGCCGCCATGCTCGACGGTCGTATGGGTCTTCCGACCATCTTCGTTGGTGAGGCTGGTGCCGATACCGTTGGCGACCACATCGTGGCTCATCTCGAAGAGGCGAACATAGATGTGAAATCCATCGACAGATACACCGAGGGGCTAAGCCCGGTAAGAATCTCCGATGGCAACGACTCTGCCAAGGTGATGGGACATGAGAAGTTCCCGGCTGAACCTGTCAACGCCGTGTGGCCCCGCATCGACGAGGGTGACGTAGTGGTGTTCGGCTCATACATGGCTCTCGACGATCGTAACCACACCCGTCTGTTCGACCTTATAAAATATGCCAAAGCCCGAAAGGCTGTAATCATATATGTACCCTATTTCGCACCATATCAGGTGCCGAGAATCACTCGGGTTATGCCCGCAGTGTTCGACTCGCTTGAAATCGCTGACATGGTTATAAGCACTGTCAACGACCTCAAAGCCGTGTTCCCCGGCGATGATGTGGCTGCTATTTTCAAAGATCGTATTCTCTTTTACTGCAAGAGGTTACTATGCCTTGACGCAGCCAACAAGGAGATGAGATTCTTCGATGGCGACGAGTCTTGGACAAAGAAATGCCACCCCACCGACAATACCGACTTCCAATGGTATGCCGGAGCATTGGCAGGAGCTGTCAGGACTATAGCCGAAACCCGTCATGACCCCGACGACATAATGGAGGCGGCAAACGAGACTGCTCACTCAGAGCTTGCTGCATCAATATAACCATACGTTCCGACCATGAAACCCATATCGCTCGAAACAGTATTTTCACAACCCACCACCGACACCACGGCACTGCGGAACCTGTTCAAACGCACTCGTGCCATGGCGGAAGTGCGCCATGCAATAGGTGATTCCGAGTTCAACACCGCCTACGATTTCTTCCGCACCACTGCGGCAGAGATGGTGGAACGTGGCGAAATAGACCGGGCTATTGAGACTCTGAACGAAATTGACACCCTAATCACCCGCAGTGGCGAAGAGGAAGGGCATTTGCTTAACATCCACTCTGCGTTGATGCAGATACTCACAGCCCTGTATATCGAGAATGGGAACATGGATCAGGCTACAGCTACAGCGGCTGCCACCCTCAACCTCTTGGCTCAGGAGCCGAAGCGTAAGGATGAACCGTTTCTGTCGGTTCTCGGAGCGTTGCTTTATGACATAGCTTACCTGCACGGCGAACGCAAGGAATACAAACAGGCGGAACGCGAGCTTGAAAAATCGCTGAAAATCTTTGAACGTCTTGCCAAAACAAACCCTGAAAGGTATGCTCCGGCACACGTGATGGCTCTTAACGCCGCCACTGCCGTCTACAGAAACCGTGTGAAACAAGCGGAACTCTTAGCCCACTATCAGGTGGCTACATCAACCTATCTGCAACTCATGGACTCTGGAGTGGAGGATGCCGCGACACGCTTGGTGGATTCACTCACCTCCGAGGGTGACACATTGGCTCAGATGGGTCGCCATAGAGAAGCGATACAATATTACACCAGAGCGTTGAAGTATCTTACGAAGCTTGAGGATGATTTTTCACTCCGTCAGCTCAACCTTTCAATAGCATTGGGTGAATCAATGCTTCAGATAGCCGCAATGCGTGACAAAGGTGTGCATCTGCTCAACACTATGCTCCATAAAGCCACTAAAATAAACGCATCGGAGGCTCACCGGCGCATTGTAGACAGCCTTGTCGACGCCAAAAGCCGCTCGCTTGACATCCTTGGGCTTTGGCACAAGGTATTCCCCAAATAAACGGCAGCCGTTTGTAATTTACACTTCCTAATCGTATAATCACATAAAATTTCCGATATAAATGTCAACATTCGCACCTAAAAGCGCACTCCCTAAAGTAAAAGATGCCAGAATAGCCATAGCAGTGGCTGAATGGAACCAGCATATCACCTTCGCACTCGCAGAAGGTGCCGTAAAAACGCTGTATGATAACGGTTTTGACGAAGATTCTGTGAAGGTCGTGACAGTACCCGGAGCCGTGGAGCTTACATTTGCGGCATCAAAACTTATCGAGACAGGAAACTTCGACGCTGTTATAGTGATAGGCTGTGTGATAAAAGGTGACACCCCCCATTTCGACTATGTGTGCCAAAGCGTCACCCAAGGTGTCACAAGTCTGAACGCCGATTGCGACATACCGGTGATATTCGGTGTGCTCACTGTCAACAACGAACAGCAAGCCCTTGACCGCACCGGTGGCAATGCCGGACATAAAGGTATCGAAGCCGCTGAAACAGCCATCAAGATGATTGCTGTCAACCGTGCCATAGATGATCTCTGATCGGCTCCTACGTTCTATACACCTCTCTCCCTTCCCTTTCTTCACATAATACCTGTCCCCGATAAAGGGACAATTTGAATTTATCTGTAAAACAACCCAAAACTCTCCTCCATGGAACGCCTGATGCAATATGTGTGGCAGCATCGGTTGCTTCTGCATACCGATATGACCACTGTGGACGGACGACATGTCACCGTGATAGACCCCGGACACCTGAACAAAGATGCCGGTCCCGATTTCTTTAACGCAAAGATTCGCATTGGCGACCATCTGTGGGCTGGAGATGTCGAAATACATGTCCGGGCAAGCGACTGGCATAGGCACAACCATCATAATGACAAGGCGTATGACTCGGTGATACTCCATGTGGTTGACCGTGACGATGCCCAAATAAAGCGGACTAACGGCGAAATAATACCGCAGATGGTCATGACCTGCGATTCCGAGTTCCATCGCCGCTACCATCAGCTTGTTGACCGTGCCGACATCGACCTCCCATGCGCTCCATATATCCCCGGTATTCCACCTCTATATCTCACTGACTGGCTCACAGGGCTTGCCTACGAACGTCTACATGCTAAGGCTGACCATATAGCCGTCCTGCTAAAGGAATACACAGGCGACTGGGAGCAGACCTGCTATGTGATTCTTGCGAGAGCGTTAGGATTCAGCACGAATTCAGAACCTATGGAGCGTTTGGCAAAGTCTCTGCCGTTGCAATTTCTGCGCAAACACAGCGATTCACTCCTGACGTTGGAAGCCTTGTTCTTCGGGCAGGGAGGATTTCTTGACAAAGCTCCGGCATACGACCCCTACGTTGAGCAATTAGTGCGTGAGCATAAATTCTTTGCCCATAAGTTTTCCCTTAAACCGCTACAGCCCTTAGGTTGGAAAATGGCACGTATGCGTCCCCATAATTTCCCCCACCGGCGCATAGCACTGTTAGCGCAACTCGTCAGCAGTGATTTCAGACTTGTGCATCGGATCCTTGCCATGAAATCGCCTGAAGAAGCCATGCAGCTTTTCACCCAACCGCTCACAGGGTATTGGGCAAACCATTTCACCTTTTCACCCGGAAGCGAACGCACGTATGAAGCCCTTAGCAAGGCTTCTGCTGCGATTTTAGTGATTAATGTGGCAGTACCCCTGATGATGGCATACGGGACGTCACACGGCGACGAAAACACCGCTATGAAAGCCGTGGAATGGTTACAGCAACTTCCCTCAGAAAGCAATTCAATAGTCACACTATTTGCCAATGCCGGAATACGCAGTAACGACGCCTTCACCTCCCAAGCCCTCATCCAGCTTCGGCGCAACTACTGCGAGCAACGCAAATGCCTCTTCTGCCGCCTCGGCCACCGCCTCCTCTCCACCCAAGCCAAACGCCGCTAACCCCTTTAAAACGCCAAAACGCCATGCGGATGCATGGCGCCTTGACATATTGTGTGTCCAAAAATAATATTTACCTTAAAATCAATAACCTAAAAAATTACAATACCTAAATCTAAATCTTCTTTACCTTTTTATTAACCTTTTAGAAACTTAAAATAGTGTATAGTATGTTGTCAGTAACTTTATCTCTACGAAAAACTATCTTAATAGCCTTTCCGTTTAGTCCGTTGAAACGGTTGCAAAATAGTTGTTATTATAATTCAAATCAGCGGTAGTCCGCAAATTGAGTCTGGAGTTTTTTACGAGCGAAGAATATGCGGCTCTTTACAGTGCCGAGAGGAAGATTCATCTTCTCTGCGATCTCGTTGTACTTGTAACCTGCCACATGCATTGAGAACGGTATACGGTATTCGTCGGGAAATGCATTGATGGCATCGGTGATTTCATTCGCACCAAAAGATCCTTCGGGGGTTTCAAGACCTGAATCCTGAGAAAGATTGAGGTGATAGAGATCTTCAGTCTGGTCAATCACTGTGGCGCTGCGGGCAACACGACGATAATTGTTGATGAAGATGTTACGCATGATGGTGAATACCCAACCTTTGAAATTGGTGTTATCAACATACTTGCTTTCATTGTCGAGAGCTTTCAGAGTAGTGTCCTGAAGAAGGTCGTAAGCATTGTCACGATTTGATGTGAGCATGTAAGCGAAATTCAAGAGATTACCTTGAAGGCTCATAAGCTTGTTCTGAAATTCCTGGGCTCTCATATTAGTATCGTTTTAGTGTTGAATGTTTGTTGTCAATGGTGTTCTTTCGTTGCTATCCCTTTGTGATTTTTTTGTTTTTATGTCGGTTAGCTTTGTTGAACAATTCAAAATTACATTCTTTGAATCAGTTCGTGAAATATTGTGGCGAAAAAATATTCATAAATTTTTTAAAATTTTTAATTTTTACCTCAATACCCTAATATTCAAACACTTAATGCTGAAATAATTTTGTTACAAAAATATTACAATGGTTACTTATTGTAATAATCTTGCAAATTAACATATCCCTGAGACAAAAAACTCCCTATGCCGTAATGAGCAGCATAGGGAGTGGATAATTTATAGCATCAGTGACAGCGACTGTCACCTGTCAGCCACACATTTAGATATCTTCTTCGATTGAGAAATCATCGGGAAGATCAGCATCGTCAAACAGGTCAGTCGGACCTGCATTCTCAAACGCCTTTATCTCCTCCTCGGTAGCTTCAAGAACCGAATTATTCTCGTTGGCAACTTTCTTAGGGGCAGCCTTCTTGTCTTTCTTTCCGGGCACTGTCTCATTGAGGGCATCCATAATCTTAGCCTCCAACTCATCAGCAAGTTCAGGATTGTCGATCACAACACGCTTGGCAGCGTCACGTCCCTGAGCAAGCTTAGTGCCGTTATAAGAGAACCATGAGCCGCTCTTGTTGATTATACCAAGTTCAACACCGAGGTCGATGATCTCTCCGCTTCGTGAGATACCTTCGCCGAACATGATGTCAAACTCAGCGCGCTTGAATGGAGGCGCAACCTTGTTCTTAACAACCTTAACCTTGGTAAGCTTTCCGAGCACATCATCGCCATCCTTAATGGCTGTGCTGGGACGTATATCTATACGCACTGACGCATAGAACTTAAGAGCGTTACCGCCGGTTGTGGTCTCGGACGGACCGAACATCACACCGATCTTCTCACGCAACTGGTTGATGAATATACAAGTGGTGTTTGTACGAGCTATAGTGCCTGTGAGTTTACGCATAGCCTGCGACATGAGTCGAGCATGAACACCCACATTCTTATCGCCCATATCACCGTCTATTTCGCTCTTAGGGGTAAGAGCCGCCACAGAGTCAATCACAAGTATGTCGATGGCAGACGAACGTATAAGCTGCTCGGCAATCTCAAGAGCCTGTTCTCCGTTGTCGGGCTGAGCCATGAGAAGATTGTTCACATCCACGCCAAGTTTCTCGGCATAGAAGCGGTCAAACGCATGTTCAGCGTCGATAATAGCAGCGATACCTCCGGCTTTCTGGGCTTCCGCTATAGCATGAATGGCAAGAGTGGTCTTACCTGATGATTCCGGACCGAAAATCTCGATGATTCTGCCTCGCGGATAACCGCCAACACCAAGAGCATAGTTAAGACCGATGGAACCTGTAGGGATGACCTCGACATCCTCAACATTCTCATCGCCAAGCTTCATTATGGCGCCTCTGCCAAAATTCTTCTCAATATTACCCATAGCCTGTGCGAGGGCATTGAGTTTAGCCTTTGAGGGGTCAAGGTCTTTTTCCTTTGACGCCGCCTTAGATGCCGTTTTTTTCTTTTCCATGATAATATCTGTTTTTTGATTCGTCGTTTTTTATTTTGTACTGCAAATTTAGCTATAAACCTGTGCAAAACTATTACACACCTATATTAATATGAGTTAAAACCACTTTTCGCACATAATTTTTTCGCTCTGCTAAGTTAGCTAAAATTCAGGAAGTTGGCAAAATTTTTTTAATTTAATATGAATTTTTTACCATTTCCGTGAACTATCTGCGTATAGCAACGTTTTATAAGTACATAGCAAAATTACTTTTTCCATTGCAAGAAATGTGATAATGATTGGTTTATTATCTAAGCGAGAAGACGATGTGAATCATCTTCTCGTTTGATTTTATATCCATATCATTGTTTCAGAGCCATAACGTCGTAGCCCGAGGGCGCTTGATAGACCCGCAGACCAAACTGTCCCACAGAAGCTAACAGATGATCCATAATGTCGGCTTGCAGATGCTCGTAAGGCTTCCATGCTGTAATCGTGGTGAAAAGATATATTTCCACAGGGATACCGTGTGGCGTAGGCTCAAGTTCACGCACCATGTAGACTATTGAAGCACCCTTTTCCTTCCCCTTTCCGTCACCGTGACGTGCCGTCTGTGGTTTGCGAGCGGGGAGAAGCGTGGGAAGATGTGCTATGTAGTGTTCGAGGTATTTGCGGAACACTGTGAGATTAACATGGCGCTCCGAGAGGTCAAGATCTCTTCCCCACTCCTCATTGCGGAATTTTTTCACCATCTCATGTGTGCAAAATCCCACTGTGTTTATATCTATAGTCACCGACCTTGTGATGCGTCGTCCCTGTGCGGCATACATCCCACGCCAGTTTTGAAACGACTCGCTGACAAGCGCGTATGGTGGCACCGTCACTATCGTCATGTCGAAATTCTGAACCTTGACGGTATTAAGCCCGACCTCCTGCACCACACCGTTAATATTACGAGAAGGCACTGATATCCAGTCGCCGGGACGCAACATGTCATTAAGCGTAAGCTGCACTCCGGCTACCATACCCATAATGGAGTCCTTGAACACCAACATGAGCACAGTGGCAGCGGCTCCCAATCCTGAGACTATTATCAGCGGGTTCTTATTGGCAAGTATCGAGATTGTGACCACGAGACCTATGCACACCGTCACCACCTGAAGCATCTGCCTGATACCCTTCAGCGACGATACCCGCGAATTGGAATTATGCTCCAGCAATTCATCCACGGCAAGCAACAGCCGGCACACTAAATGCACCACAGTCCACACCAAAAGCAGCCTGCAACACAACATAGCTATCGCACGAGCGGTGGAGTAATATGCAAGCGATTCGGGCAAAGTGACCTTAAGCAGAATCACGCACAGCAGCTCTGCCACGACCTTCAGCAGCTGAGGATTAAACAGTATGTCATCCCATTTGGGACCTGTCGAACCTACCACCTTCAACACGCCCGGCACTACCAAGCATGTCAAAGCCTTGTAAAGCAGCCATGCGAGAAAAATAGTGCCTCCACCCACTAAAATAGTGGAAAAGAGGCACAAATATTCTTCACTCGCACCCCAGTTTTCAAACAAGGAGTGTGCGAGTTTTAGAAAATAATTCGGATGAATAAGAGTTTCAGCAGTCATACGACCTTACGAAAGCGACCATTCAACGCCATCCTTAGTATCCTTGACTGTGAAGCCCATGGAAGCCAGACGGTCACGGATTAAGTCGGAAGTAGCCCAATCCTTGTTTGCCTTGGCTTTGGCTCGCATTTCAAGCAGCAGGTCCACAGCTTCCTCAAACGGACGCATTGCGGCTGAATTATCTGCACTTCCTGCCATTTCAGTACGTATACCGAGTATCTCTACCAAGAAGGTGTCGAAAATCCATTTCAGCTCATCTATGTCAGCCTGTGAGGCGGTCGCGTTTCCATCCTTTACTTGGTTCACCAGACGAAGAGCGTCAAAAAGATGCGCTATCACCATCGGTGTGTTCATATCGTCATCGATAGCGTCATAGCACTTCTGACGGATACCGGAAACGTCGATTGTGGAGGTCTCTGACGCTTTCAGTTCCTGCAAGCGACGGTATCCTTCCAACATTCTGCCGAGAGCCTTTTCAGAAGCCTGCAAAGCCTCGTTTGAGAAATCGACAGTACCACGGTAGTGAGCCTGAAGGATGAAGAAACGGATAGTCATTGGGCTATAAGCCTGCTCCAAAAGCGGATGTGAGCCGGTGAAGAACTCGTCAAGCGTGATAAAGTTGCCGAGCGACTTGCCCATCTTCTTACCGTTGATGGTAATCATATTGTTATGCATCCAGTAGCGCACGGTGTCATGCCCGTTATGAGCCACTGATTGCGCTATCTCGCACTCATGGTGGGGGAACATGAGGTCCATACCTCCGCCATGTATGTCAAATGACTCTCCGAGGTATTTTTCACCCATGGTCGAACATTCGAGATGCCATCCGGGGAAACCTTCGCTCCACGGTGAGGGCCAGTGCATTATATGTTCTGGTGCAGCCTTTTTCCAAAGGGCGAAATCCGCAGGATTATGCTTCTGATCCTGTCCGTCAAGGGCACGTGTGGTTGACAGAAGCTCATCTATGTTTCTGCCTGAAAGCTTACCGTAAGGATGCTCGCTGTTGTATTTTGGCACATCGAAATATACCGAACCGTCCGACACGTACGCATAGCCGCTGTCAAGAATCTTCTTTATATATTCTATCTGCTCTATTATATGACCTGACGCATGGGGTTCGATGGATGGCGGAAGCACATTGAGCGCATCCATAGCCTTATGGTAGCGGGTAAGATAATACTGCACCACTTCCATTGGCTCAAGCTGCTCAAGGCGCGCCTTTTTTGCTATCTTATCTTCCCCGTCATCTGAATCATGCTCCAAGTGACCCACATCGGTGATATTGCGCACATAACGCACCTTATAGCCGAGATGACGCAGGTAACGGAACAGTATGTCAAAGGTGATGGCTGGTCTGGCATGACCTAAATGTCCGTCACCATACACGGTAGGACCGCATACATACATACCCACACGCCCTTCATGAAGAGGTTTGAACAACTGCTTTGTACGTGTCAGGGTGTTATAAATAGTAAAGTTATTGGGAATCATCTGATTTATGCGGATGCTTAGAGTATGTTTTAAATTAAGTTATATTGTCAGGCTTTCCCACCCATTATGAAGGGATTGGGGATTTCTCCGTTGGAGCCGTTAGAGCCATTGTTACCCTGATTGATAGGACGTTTATAACGTATTTCTCCGAAAGTGGCTTCATATTCCTTCACATTCTGCATCAGTGCGCCAAGCAGGTTCTTGGCATTCTCAGGTGTCATCACTATGCGTGACTGCACCTTTGCCTGAGGCATGTTGGGTGCCATTGTGATAAAATCGATAAAAAACTCATTGGCGCCATGTGCTATCATGGCAAGATTAGAGTAAACACCTTTTGCCACTTCGGGCGAAAGCTCTATTTGTATTTCGTTTGGTTTCTTTTCCATCTTCTAAAAGGATTTAGTAAGCATGTAAATTATCATTTACGTGCTGTGTAAATAGTGCAGGTTCCAAATGTCATCGGTATATGCTTTGCCTCCCTTAATCCGGCTTTGACCATTATGGCTGACATCTCAGCCCCTTGCGGCACTGCGGCAATCGACTCGGGCAAATAGCTGTATGCCCTGACATCTTTTGAGACCAAGCGTCCCACATTGGGGATGATATGACGGGTATACAGGTTATATAGCGGTCTTATGACTGCCGACCTGGGAGTGGACAGCTCAAGTATAACCACCATGCCATCCTTGCGCAGCACCCGGTGCATCTCCTTGTAACCGGCTAAAAGATTCTGGAAGTTCCTGACTCCGTAAGCGCAAGTTATGCAGTCGAATGATTCATCCGGGAACGGCAATTGCAGACAGTCACCTATCCCTAATGTAACCACCTCATCAAGCCCGGCTGCGTTCACTTTCTTTCTCCCTATCTCCACCATCCCTTCCGACAGGTCAACACCTGTGACAGAAAGCGGATCAAGCTTTCGGGCAAGTAGGATGGCAAGATCTCCGGTTCCTGTGGCTATATCAAGAATATCGTCATGACGTTCATTCGCCAAGAGCTTTACAGCCGCACGACGCCACAACTTGTCTATACCGAAGGTCATGGCACGGTTCATAAAGTCGTAAGCGGGTGCGATAGAGTCAAACATCTCACGCACCTGCTCACTCTTATGACGCGAATCGTCGTATGGATTGATATTCTCAACCTGCATCACCGGCGGTTAGGGGTTAAGGGTATTAAGGCAATCAAGAACATTTTTGGAAATGCGGTCCTCAAGATGTTCTTCGGGTGCCTTGACAAATTTCTGACCTGTGATATGCTCATAAAGCTCAATATAGCGCTCTGAAACCTCTTCACAGAATTCATCGGTCATTTCAGGTACTTTCTGACCTGCTTTTCCCATAAAGTCATGTGCCATAAGCCACTCGCGTACAAATTCTTTTGAGAGCTGACGCTGTGGTTCACCCTTGGCAAGACGTTCCTCGTACCCTTCTGCGTAGAAGTAACGTGATGAGTCGGGAGTGTGTATTTCGTCGATAAGTATCACCTTGCCGTCACGCAGACCGAATTCATATTTGGTGTCAACAAGTATAAGACCTTTTTCTGCAGCCATCTCTGAGCCGCGCTTGAATAGTGCACGGGTATATGCTGCCATTGTGTCAAACTGTTCTTCAGTGACGATACCCTGCGCAATAGCTTCTTCACGAGAGATATTTTCGTCATGACCTTCGTCTGCCTTGGTGGTAGGGGTGATAATCGGTTCGGGGAAACGCTGGTTTTCCACCATCCCTTCAGGAAGCTTAACGCCACAAAGCTCACGCATTCCGTTCTTGTATTCACGCCATGCGCTACCGGCAAGATAGCCTCTGATAATCATCTCAAGGCGCAAACCTTCACAACGATAACCCACGGTGACCATTGGGTCGGGAACTGCGAGTTTCCAGTTGGGAACAATATCTGAGGTGGCATCAAGGAATGTAGCGGCTATCTGATTGAGAGCCTGTCCCTTGTAAGGAATACCTTTGGGAAGAATAACATCAAATGCCGATATACGGTCAGTGGCAACCATTACCATAATGTCATCGTTTATGGTATAAACGTCACGCACTTTGCCATGATAAACTGCTGTCTGACCGGGAAAATTGAAGTCGGTGTTAACCAATGTTGTTGCCATAATGAACTGATTTGGATGGTTTTGATTTTTCTGATTGCAAAAATACAAAATTTACGGCTGTAATCATCCCGATTTAAGCAAAAAAATCAATTCACAAGTCTGCGGGCTATTATATGTGCCATCCGGTATATACCGCCGAAGCGACCAAGAGGTAACCTAAGCTTCAAATTAAGCAATGAAAGGGATAATGACACTCTTCGGCTTGGCTCTTTCAGGTTCTCTATGCGCAATGCTTCAGCATACCTCCTAATCTCTCTCTTTACCTTCTGATAATAAGCCATATCGCTTATCCGTCGGGATCTTTCATCTATTTGATGCAGGAATAGGGTAGCGTTAAGTAGCTGCGCTGTATGTTCACAATTATCTATGGTGCTGATCTTCTCCTTCATTATAGCCATCAGTGACTCTATTCGGCTTTCAATTGGCTTATTGGACATCGAACATGGATTCACATTATACATCATGGTAGGGCGTCTCAGAAACGCCACTGATTCCACATATTTGGCACAATGCCATTTCCACAAATTGTCTTCATGATAAATTCCGGGACGGAAATATAGCCCGTTATCCACTAAAAATTTGCGACGAACCAACTTATTATGCGCTGTATCCGGGAAAAGCTTTTCCCTAAGGAAGGCTCTCTTGCATGAGTTTTCACCTTTCAGATAGTCATCTTTTATTTTTATACGTAGATGCTGGCTGTTTCCATCACACGCATACTCTCCGACCACCATATCCACATCCGTATACTCCTCAACCTTTTGTGCGAATGACGCTATTGCGCCCGGCATTAGCTCGTCGTCACTGTCAAGAAACAGTATGTAATCACCGGATGAGGCTTTAATACCTGTATTACGTGCTTCTGAAAGCCCTAAATTTTTATCATGGTCGATGATTTTGAAACGTATAGTCCCTGCGTATTTATACAAAAGTCCTTTCACCACTTCCATACTTCCGTCAGGAGTGCAATCATTCACAATCACACATTCCAGCACACCCGCAAAGTATGTAGCCTGTGCCATCACTGATTCGACACATCGCCCCACATACTTCTCTACCCCATATACGGGTACTATTACGGAAATTGAAATCATGGTAAAAGTAAAATGAATAAAATAAAAAGCGGTTGAAGGGATAAAGCCTTCAACCGCTATGTGATTTACAAGATTACAATCTTATTTAGCTGCTGCGGTCTTTGCGCGATCAAGGTATTTCTGAAGATCTACGTTGATTTCAGCACCGTAGGTAGGATAATCCTTGATAATCTGCTCGTAGATGGCAGCTTCTGCTGAATAATCCTTCATTTCGCGATATACTGTGGCTTCCTTCATAAGGAAAGCGGGAGTATAATGAGGATTGTTGTCAGAAACCTTTACAGCCTGCTTGAAACAGTCGATGGCTTCGGGATACTTTTTAAGATTTACGTAGCAATCGCCTTCGAGTGATTTTGCTGAAGCACCGATGATTGTTTCTGATGAAGAGAAGTTCTTCAGATAGCCGAGAGCTTCTTCATATTTCTTATCCTTGTAAAGGAGGATAGCTGCGTTAAGATTTGCAAGATTGCCGGCATCATATCCGTGCTCATCTGCCACTTGCTGATATTTTGCCAACGCTATTGAGTCATTGCCCATCAGAAGTTCTATGTCAGCTTGTCCTAATGCTTTGTTTCCCGAAACCTGTCCGGGCTGACGGATAGCATATACATAAATAAGGATAGCAGCTACGACAACTGCCACACCTATACATGACCAAATGAGAACCTTAGGATTGTTCTGTACTTTTTCACCTATGCCGGTAAGGGTGTCGTTTACCTCATCTATCGAGGTACGGGTTTCGTCTTGGGGCTTGTTATTTGCCATTGTTATGTGAGTCTGTTTTTATTTAGTAGGCTCCACCGATTCGAAGCCTGGGTTTTATTATCTCCTGCAAAATTAATACATATTCCACAATCTATGAAATTTTTACATCTATTTTTTGATTATAACCCCTAATTATGACAGCTATGACAGCAACTTCTCCACCTCTGACTTAAGAATAGGAAGATGCTTTATGATTATACCCCATATAATTTCTTTATCAAGGCTATCATAGCTATGTATGACCAGATTCCTTGTATTTACAATACTTCGGGCTGATGTTATCGGTATTTGGTCGTCAATCTTTAGAACCCGATTCATCGCTTCTCCGATAATTCCGATATTTCTCTCCACAAATTTCCTGTAAACCCTGTCTTTTGCCAGAATTTCAAATTTACGACCACGAATATCAGTCTCTTCAAGAGTTTCATTTATGGCTGAAAGGATGTCATACAGATATTTTGAAACTCTATCATCCATATATTAATTTTTTAGTCGAATCAAGTTCTCTGCGGAAATATGGATTCTGTACAGACTCCTCACAAACCATGTCTATATCTCGCCCTATCAATTGCTTAAGTTCGTCTATGAAATCAAAAAAATTATCAGCGTAATTAATCAGCGGTATTTTATTTTTATCAAATATCACAGAAAAATCCACATCGCTGTCATCATTAAAACGAGAGGTAAGGATAGAGCCAAACACCCACAGCTTCATGACCTTATACTTCTTGCATAAGGCAATAATCTTGTCAATATTCATCTCTATCAGTTTCATATCATCGCAAAGATAATAATTTACACTTATATAACAAAATTTTGCTAACTTTGCAGCCGTTTTCGGTCAAAACCAATGACCATTAGGTACTTTATTTTTATGGTTCGTTTAAATAAGTTTCACAAATGGCTCCCGCTGGTCATATTGACGGTTGCCGGTTTCACTTTCAATACTTCCGAACTTATACCTATCGGACTCCTTAGCGATATAGCTGCCGATTTCGGCATAACCGAAGCACGGGCAGGATTGCTTATCACCATCTACGCATGGGTCGTGGCTCTACTTTCCCTCCCTCTCACGCTTTATTTTTCCCGTGTCAACTTCCGCAGGCTTATGCTTTGTATAGTCGCTATATTTTTCGTAAGCCATATAGGCTCGGTACTCGCACAAGGCTATTGGACACTTATGGCATCACGAATAGGTGTGGCATGTGCCCACTCCATTTTCTGGTCAATAGCCCCTCCGATGGCTGTAGCCGTGACTCCCGGCAAATCAAGAGCCACTGCTTTGAGCGCAATGGTGGCTGGCGGAGGGATAGCGCTTGTGGCTGGTCTACCCCTCGGACGTGTGCTCGGACTCGTAGCCGGATGGCGTGTCACATTCGCCGCCTTGGGATTACTTGCCGGACTGATATTCATAGGGCTATACCTCACACTCCCGTCGCTCCCGCAAAATGACGCATCTGAATCACGAAAGAACATATTGAAAGACGTGCTCTGTTGCCGTCCTCTTTTAATGATCTACATAATAACCGCAGTCATCGTAACCGGTCATTACACCGGATACAGCTATATAGAGCCGTTCATGTATCGTGTGGTACACATGCAGGAACAGGCGATAACGCTGACCTTATCACTCTTCGGCATTGCCGGACTGCTCGGCAGCTATATCATGTCACGCTATTTCCCGAAATATCCTCGGCGTATCATACTCTCCGCCTGCTTCGGGATGCCTGTTATAATGCTGTTGCTTTTGCCGGTTTCATGGATTCACCCGGGACTGTTGGCGCTGTTATGCATCCTTTGGGGACTGGCGATGACTTTATATAACATCGCTTTTCAAAATGAAATCATCTTATTTTCACCTCATAATTCGGCAGTCGCCATGAGTATCTACTCCGGCATCTTCAATCTCGGCATAGGTAGCGGCGCATTTGTCGGAGGTATAGTCTGCGAGCATGGCTCTATGGAAAACATAGGTTACATCGGCGGTATGATAGCCCTTTCGGCAGCAATATACGCACTCTTCCGATTCATCCCCCGCATTAAAATTTAAAACATAAATCCCTCAAATACCAATCACGCTCATCTTCATTTTTGACTCTCATCAGCCGTTCATAATGCGACCAAGACAAATTGGAGGGAAGCATTTTTGCTAACTCCAATTCGGCAGACAGTGTCTGCCCTTTTGACGGAATCAACACAGAGGATTGGAGGGTGTTGCAGAACTCCCTACAAAAAAATTAAGCAAAAGCCTCAACTTTCAC
>ERZ777011.1217-NODE-1217-length-29392-cov-8.777857_pt1 | contig 29392 bp, 31 predicted proteins | sample MGYA00374964_ERZ777011 | MGnify/ENA primary metagenome ERZ777011 (study PRJEB29310, sample SAMD00008975) | mouse gut metagenome | study: EMG produced TPA metagenomics assembly of the Metagenome analysis of fecal microbiota from mouse which was promoted... | reverse complement strand
GAATCAAACGGGCAGCTCGTCTTCTGGCGGTAAACACGACGGTAAAAAATCAGGCAACCCGACCGGGTCGCCTGATAATCTATGTTTCTTTGCAGAACAGCCGTTAGGGCTTTTGTTATCCCGAACCCGCGTTGATAAGTAAATCTCGGTATGCCATGGCTCTATGGTCGAGCAATGGCCCTTTGATTCCCTTTATTGAGCGTAATAACGACTTTGCAGGATAAAAATACTACAAATTAACAAATATTAACAATAGGGGGGGGTAATTGTTGATTATTTGTTAATTTTGTATATTATTAAACTAATTAATCGCATGAAAACAACAGTAATAGCAATAGCATTGGCCTGCGGGGCAATTGCGTTAACATCAGAAGCTCGCACAAACTGGCGTTTTTATTTGGGGGGCATGTATGCCAAAGGTTTCAATGTCGACAATCTGTTTTGGAATGACGATGGAGCGATCGTGTTCGACAAGTCCGCAGATGTACCGACAAATGGAAGCTATACAGTCTGGGCCGGTATGGATATACAGTTTTCTCTGAAAGAGAAATTTTTCATCGAAACGGGACTTAACTTCAGGGAGTCGCCCTATGTCTACGGCGAGAATGTGAGCGAAATAGATCCTTATACCGGGGAGGCCTTCCGCTGGTACGAGGTTCGGTACGGCGAAGGATATGGACACCGTGATATGCTGTCAGTTCCGGTGCGTTTCGGCTATAAACTCACGCTGAAGGGAAACAATCAGTTTGAGTTAGCCGCTGGACCTTATTTCGGCATGGATTTCGATGGTGATTGTTATGTGGGACTCAGTCCGATGGTGACATACAAGCATCGAGCATTAAGCTTGAGTTTTCATTGGGAGAATCCTCTGTTTGTGAATACTTCGCACAATCATTTCAAAAATCAGTTCGCCTTCACTATCGGAGTCAATTTCAACGGTCGTAAGCCAAATATGGATAATATTCTGTTAGGTCTTGAAGTGGCGGGCTCTGTTTTAGAAACTGCGAATCAAACAATTAGCCAGTACCATGAGGCAAGTGGCGGCAGTTCATACTCCGACTCTGACAGCCGCAGTTCGCGTGGTGGAGGCAGTAGTAGTAGCGGCAATGTCAAGGGCAACGGTTTCAGCCCAAGCGAACAGCAGTCGTATAACACCGATAAGAGAACCTACGATGACTACGACACTCAGCTCTCGAAGCATTTTAACGGCATTATGGTAATGTCGTGCAGAGATGTAAAGGAGATTCAGAAAAAAATGAAAAAGCTCAGGGAGAAATGGGAGTCCAAGGGTAAATCGTTCCCTAAGTATCCCAGCGAAACCCGAGGTTGCTGAATAATTCGATACAGCATAATGATAAACGCCGCTCCGACTTGTCGGGGCGGCGTTTTCTGTATAGCATCGCACGTTAGAGTATGATGCGAGCGGCTAAAACCTCGCACTGAGAGCGCAGAGTACTTACGGAGAGTTAATTTAAATTTTTGCCGTCCGAAACAATGACTGTTTTTCCTTATAAGGTACTTTCGCGTCTGTTAGATTATTGATGTAATCAATAAATTTTTCGCCGGTTGTAACATATTCAGGTACAGACAAACCCAATTTTTGTATTTTGGAGAGTCGCGCCTGTATTTCCCGGTTCATAGTTTCAGCCTTGGAAAGATTGTAGGGGTCAGAATATATAGGATAAAGTATATCAATAAGCAAATTTACTAAATTAATATGAATATCAGATAGTTTTGAATTTATTTTTGCAAAGAGTCTGAGTAAACCGGCTGTGCCCAAATAGGCGCCGCCTCTTGTACTCCTCCGTCGTCCTCGACGGAGGGCTGCTGCTTGGGCCTCTCCCCGTCGGGACGACGGGGAGGTACAAAGGAGTCGTGAACGGCGGGGATACGGAGTGGATGTTAGGGTTGCGCACTGAGATGTCTATTTCTTGCAAGAAAGTTTTGCCAGAGCAATCTCATAGACGTTCAGGGCCGTTACGCCCGACAGTGTGGCCATTAGAGCCCAGGCAATGCAATTGTATGCCGTGATTCCGATCGGCAAGTAGGAGGCTGACTGTCTGAAGTTGAATGTTTGCAGCCATTCAGCGGCAACCGGATACAGAAGCGTCAGTACCACTCCCATTACGAATCCCGCCATGGCCGCAATCAGCACAGCCATGCGGTTGCGACGTTGCATGGCCAGCTGCTCGTGTTTTATCATATCCATAAGTTCCAGCCGGTGCTGCAGCTTGGACATGAAATTGAAGTCCGACGGCAGTTCAGGGTCGAAATCGCTGAAAAGCTTCTTTAAATCATTATCTTCCATAAGCGTCAGAGTTGATGCATTAGAGTGCGCAGGTGGGTTCGTCCGCGCGAAAGTTGTTGTTTTACGGCGTCCTGGCTGGCGTCGATAATTTCGGCTATTTCTTTTATGGCATAGCCTTCGAGGTAGAACAGGAGAATGGCGGATCGCTCCTTGGAAGGCAGTCGGTCAAGAGCGGCGTAGAGTTCCTGATATCGGAAGGCTCCGTCGGCCGAGTTGCTTGAGCTGAGCTGTGGCGCCTGTTCGTAGTCGACAGTGGGGCGTTCAGTGCGTTTATGGCTAATAAAGCAGTTGTAGCCTATGCGGTACAGCCATGGACGGAAGCTGTCGGTGCTGCCGAGGCTGTCGTGGTTCATAAATGCCCTGATATATGACTCCTGTGCAATGTCGTCGGCCAGATTGGTGTCGCCGCTGCAAAGGGCTACCAGAAAGCGCCTGAACGCTCTCTGGGTAGCCTCAACCAATGTTACAAACTCGGAGCGAGTCATTTTTCGGCGTCGTTGTCGTTGACCTGTTTGCGGGTTACGAGATAAACAATCAGAAAGCTAAGTCCGATGGCAATCAGCGGAGCGCCGAACACCATAGGTACGGTTACAGGGTCGGAATTGAAGCTTTCGCCATTTGCGAAGTTGCAGAGTCCGACTATTACCAGCGCCAGGCCCGACAGGGTGCCTATGCAGCCGCACAGCAGTCGGTTGTTGAGCAGTTCGCGTGCTGATTTTTTGGGTTTGCGCAGCGATTCGGCAAGTTTATCTGCGTCGATATTGTTGTTGGACTCAATAGCTTTGAGGATAACTTGGGCGCGCTTGTTGTCGCCGTTCATTTTCACCCATGAAACTATAAATACTATTGCTACTGGGAGTACGACACAGATGAAGATGGGTACTAATAATCCTGTTAAGTCAGACATTTTGGATGTATTTTTAGATGTTTGTTAATATTGTTTCTGAGATATCTCGCCTATAAGACGCAGGTCGGCTGCGAAAGGTGACAGCAAAGATAATATTTTTTTGCCGTCAAGTTTCGCAGCCGACGTGGAATGTGTCTAAACCGATAGGAGTATGGTTGATTAGCGGATGTTTACGAGGTTTGCATCAGGAAGGATTTTAATTATTGTAACTTTGCCCTGAAGATATACCGAGCCTTGTGCTATGAGATTGCGGGTGCCTTCGTCGATAGTGGCTGACTGACAGGAGTAGAGAGCGCCGTCCCGGCCATAGACGAGCAGCAGATAGTCGTATTGTCCGGTAGCGTCGGGGCATGTGTATACCTCGGCGGAAATTTCAGGATTGTAAGCTCCAATCAGGCGGTATTCCGGGGTGATTTGGCTTGCGATATCGATAATCTGCAGGTCAAGGTTGTTTGAGCCGGTGAATGCTGTAACTTTCTGCTCATTTTTGAGTGCATATCCTCGCGAAGGGTCGATAGGTAATGTAGAGGTTTCTGAGCGGTTCATGCCGCTGAGTTGCGATATGCGGTTGAACGCTTCGCGCGGTGTAATGGCCATTGTAGCTGAAGCTGTGGCAACAAGCATGATAAGTGAAAATAGGATTCGTTTCATAAGTCGTTTTTTTAATGTACTTATGTATAACAATTTCCGGGGGCCTGAGGTTATATAAAATGAATACGGGCCACATCTGAGGCCCGTATTCATTGATATTGTAAGTAGAAAAAAATCAGAGTATGAGCATTGCGTCGCCGTAGCAGCCGAAGCGGTAGCCTTCTTTTACAGCTTCGTCGTAGGCTTTCATTACCAGATTGTAGCCGCCGAATGCCGCTGTCATCATCAGCATGGTGGAGTATGGCATGTGGAAGTTGGTTACCAGCGAGGTGCATACGGTGAAGTCGTGGGGCGGGAAGATGAATTTGTTGGTCCAGCCTTCGTAAGTTTTCATGTGTCCGCCCATGCTTACCGCCGATGCTATGCCGCGGAGTACTGATGTACCTACGGCGCATACCTGCTTTTCGTGGTCTTTGGCGTTATTAACCGTGTCGACCAGTTTTTCGGTAATGGTAAGCTGTTCGGAGTCCATGCGGTGCTTGGTAAGATCTTCGACGTCGATTTCGCGGAAGTTGCCCAGGCCGCTGTGTGCAGTGAGGTATGCCATTTCGACACCACGGATTTCGAGGCGTTTGAGCAGTTCGCGCGAGAAGTGCAGGCCGGCGGCCGGAGCTACAACTGCGCCTTCGTTCTTGGCGAATATGCACTGGTAGTTGTCGACATCGGATTCTTCGGGTTCGCGTTTGATATACTCTGGCAGCGGGGTGTGGCCCAGAGCGAAGAGGTCGCGCTTGAACTGGTCGTGCGGACCGTCGTAGAGGAAGCGCAGAGTGCGTCCGCGCGATGTGGTGTTGTCGATTACTTCGGCTACCATAGATTCGTCTTCGCCAAAGTAGAGTTTGTTTCCGATGCGAATTTTGCGGGCGGGTTCTACCAGTACGTCCCAGAGTTTGTTGTCGGCGTTGAGTTCGCGCAGCAAGAATACTTCGATGCGCGCGCCGGTTTTTTCCTTGTTGCCGTAGAGCAGGGCGGGGAACACCTGAGTGTCGTTCAGCACCATTATATCTCCGTCGCCAAAGTAGTTGAGCATGTCCTTGAAAACCTTGTGCTCAATTTCACCGGTTTTGCGGTGTACAACCATGAGTTTACATTCGTCGCGGTTTTCAACCGGATACTGGGCGATAAGTTCTTCGGGAAGATTGAATTTAAACTGTGATAGCTTCATATATGTGGTTGTTTCTTTTATTCGTTATTTTTCTTCCGGCATTTCCAAGGGCGAGATGTTTATCAGCTCGCAGCACTGGTCGATAGTCAGGCAGTTGTCAATGCCTACATCGCCTACTCGTGTGCGCCTTAGGGCCGACAGGTGAGCGCCGCTGCCGAGTGCCTGACCTATGTCGCGTGCCAGAGCGCGTATATAGGTGCCTTTGCTGCACACTATGCGCAGAGTTATTGAGTCGGGCGCGAATTCGAGCAGTTCTATCTCGTCGATTATCAGTGTTTTTGGCTTGAGTTCCACTTCGCGGCCCTTGCGAGCCATATGGTAGGCGCGATGGCCGTCGACTTTAATGGCCGAGTATGCAGGCGGAATCTGCTGTATTGTGCCTGTGAAGCGGGGCAAAATCTGCTCTACCAGTTCCCGGGTAATATGGTCGGTGGGATAGGTGGCGTCGATTTCGGTTTCGAGGTCGAACGATGGCGTGGTGGCACCTAAAGCCATGGTGGCCACATACTCCTTTATGCCGGCCTGCAGTTCTTCGATGCGTTTCGTAGCCTTGCCGGTGCAGATAATCATCACACCGGTGGCGAGGGGGTCGAGAGTTCCGGCATGGCCTACTTTGAACTTTTTGATGCCCATTCGGCGCATCAGGGTTCCGCGCAGGCGCTTCACTGCATCGAACGATGTCCAGCCCAGTGGCTTGTCGACGTATAGAATTTCACCGTTAATATAATTCATCAGAATATCATGCAGATTATACCTGCTACGAGGCAGTATGCGGCGAACCACACCAGTTTGCCTTTCTTTACTATGTTAATCATCCATTTGCAAGCCAGACAGCCAACTGCAAAGGCGGCGAGGAAGCCCACGATCATGGGTGTGAGGCCGAGTTCGGTACCGCCTGCGGGAACTTCAAACATCTTTTTGGCGTCGAGCAGAGCCTCGCCCAGAATGGGTATTATTACCATGAAGAACGAGAATCGGGCCATTTCGGAGCGCTTGTCGCCAATCAGAATACCGGTGGCTATGGTTGAACCCGAGCGCGACAGACCCGGCAGTACGGCCACGGCCTGGGCGCAGCCAATAATCAGTGCGTCGATATAGGTTATATCACGGCCTTGGCTCAGCGTGCCGTCGGCCTTGCGTACGGCGGTCTTGGGGTCGGTGCGGTAGAAGTAAGTGAATGCCAGCAGGGCGGCTGTAACGCAGAGGCAGATGCCTACGGTAAAGAGACCGTTGCCGAAGAACTGCTCCACAAAGTCTTTGAAGCATACGCCCACAATGCCAACCGGAATACAGCTGATGAGAATCTTTATTACATAGTCGAACTCCGGACCGCGCTTGAATGTGAAGAATGCCTTGCACAGTGGCATGAACTCACGCCACAGCACTACTATGGTGCTGAGTACGGTGGCTACATGCAGTAATATCGAGAATTGCAACGCTTCGTCGCCGGGCAAATCCAGACCCAGTATCTGGCGGCATATTTCGAGGTGCCCCGACGAACTTATGGGCAGGTATTCCGACAGCCCTTGTATTATGCCCATTATCAGGGCGTTTATAGTATCCACGTTAGAATGTTTTTAAATATCAATCCTTGTTTTTGAACTTAGGGCGAATGATTATTGCCACTGCCATTGCCACGAATCCGAGGAAGGCGATTGCCGGTCCGATGACTATGCGTCGGGTCGAGAAAATTTCCTCGTTGAAGTTCTCGGTGCTTGTAGCTCCGCCAAGCATCAGCACAAAGCCCAGCACTATCATGGCACCGGATATTACCATAAACATGAAATTGTTGCGTGCCAGTGGTTTCTGAGTCTGCGACGCACGCATTATCTTGTCTTTCTTTTCCATAGTCAGTTGTTATTTCATAAACATTTCATCGTAACCCTGGCGCAGATAGCGGTTGGTGGCCAGCGCCGAGGCCAGCGTGCATATCAGTATGCCTGTAAGCATTATTCCGGCCGACACCATAAGTAAGTCGGGCCAATTGATTGCCTGCTCGAACATAGGGTCGAGCGAAGCCAGCCAGAACTGCAAGCAAGCCAGCACTGCCACTGCGAGTGTGCCGGCCACTACGCCGCTTGCCATACCTGCCAGCAGGAATGGACGGCGTATGAAGCCCGGAGTGGCACCTACAAGCTTCATGGTGTGTATTATAAACCGACGCGAGTACACGGCCAGATACACGGTGTTGTTAATCAGTACGAACGAAATCAGCAGCAGTGCTCCGGCAATGCCAAGCAGTATCCAGGTGATGCGGCTGACAAAAAAGTTTACATTGGTGATTGTGGAGGGAGCTGTGATTATCTCGTCGATGGCCGGGTCGGCAGCGAGTCGGTGGCGTATAGCCTCGATTGAATCGGCCGAGGCGTATGCCGGAGTAACTTTTACATCGAATTCGGGGTTGTAGGGGTTGATGTCGAGCATTTCGGCGGCGTCTTCGCCGAGGTACTGCGACTCGTCGTGCAGAATCTGCTCCGGCGATGCGTACACTGCCGATGCCGTGAAAGGATATTCGGGCAGCTGCTGTTTGAGCCTGTTGATTTCGTCGGGCGCTGCGTCGCGCTGCACCTTTACGATAAAGCCCATGTTGCTGCGTATCTGTTCGGCGCCGGAGCGTGCCAGCAGGCCGGCCATGGCGATTATGCCGAGTATCAGCAGTACCAGAGTCACGCTTATCACGGTGGTCAGTCTGGAGCCGAAAGCCGATAGCCTGGATGATTTGTTCTTAGTCATTTCGCTCGTTGATAATGCCTTTTCGTTCCGAAAAGGCCATAATATGCTAAATTGGCGCAAAGATACGAAAAAGAACGCTTTCTGACAAATTTTGCCGCCGTTTTAACATGTTTAACATGTCGCGGAGAGCTTTGATGGATTAGTTGCATACGACAGCGGAGGAAACACACCGGGTGCCTCCTCCGCTGCTGTATGTATGGTCTGTCACACCGCCAGAACCTCGCTGAGGGTGGGGTGGGCGTGTATGAGCGAATGCAGGGTATCGAGAGTGGCGCGGCAGTGGAGCAGAGCGGCGCACTCGGCTATGAGGTCGGCTGCGTGCGGGCCCACAATCTGCATGCCCAGCAGCAGGCCGTCGTCGGGGCTGTACACAATCTTGGCCATGCCTTCGGCCTCGCCCATGGCAAGGGCTTTGCCGTTGGCGGCGAAGTTGCGCTTGATTGACTTGCAGGCGATACCGCGTGCGGCGCAAGCGTCCTCGCCCAATCCTACCATGGCTGCCTCGGGTTTGCAGAATACTGCCGATGGGATAACGTCGAGGTCTACTTCCTCGCCGGCCACTATTCGGCCCTGGGCCGATGCGGCGTGGGCAAGCATGCACAGACCGTTGACATCGCCTATGGCGTATATGCCGTCGGCGCTGGTGAGCATGTCGCAGTCAACCTTTATGAAACCGCGCTGTGTCAGTTCTACTCCGGCGACGTCGAGTCCTGTTGGCAGCACCGGGCGGCGGCCTACAGCCATCACCGACATATCGGCCCATACCGAAGTTTCACCCTTGCGGTTTTTATAGCATACCTCATGGCCTTCGTCGCGTATGGCGGTGACTTCGGCACCGGTTACAAAGCTGATGCCTTTGCGCGAGAGCATTGTGCGCAGGCGTTTGGCAACATCGGAGTCGAATCCGGGCAGTATTTCCTTGCAGTATTCGACCACCGTCACGTCCACTCCCATGGCGCAGAGTACCGAAGCGAATTCAATGCCTATTACACCTCCGCCGATAATCACTGCGCTTGCGGGGAGCTGTTCGATGGAGAGCAGCTCATCGCTTGTAAGGGCGTATTCGGCTCCCGGCACCGGCAGTACGGCGGGGCGTGAGCCGGTGGCTATCACTATGCGGTCGCCCTCGATAAGCTGTTCGTTAACGTCCACGCAGCCGTTGCCAAGCAGGCGTGCTTCGCCGTGGTATAGGTCGGTTTTGGCCAGCAGGGTCTTGATACCGTCGGCGAGGGTGGCTACTACCCGGTCGACACGGTTTCGTACGGCGGTGAAGTCGAGTGTCGGGGGCTGACATTCCACGCCGAAGCGTGCGGCCTCGCGTGCAGCAGTCAGTGCGTCGGCCGTGGCGCACAGGCACTTGGTGGGTATGCAGCCACGGTTCAGGCATGTGCCCCCGAGGCTGTCTTTCTCAACCAGTGCTACTCGTTTGCCGTCGTTGGATAATCCGGCGGCCAGTTCATATCCGGCGGGCCCGGCTCCGATTATTATGTAGTCGTAACGCTCAGAGTTCATCGTAAGTAACTTTAGGATGCAGTGCCGCTTCGGTGTCGTCGGGATGTCGTACCGGGGTGTTGAATGGCGCGTTCTTAAGCATGTCGGGCGATTCCTTTGCCTCTAAGGCTATGCTGCGCATCACTTCAATGAAGCGGTCGAGGGTTTCGAGCGATTCGGTTTCGGTGGGCTCAATCATCAGCGACTCGTGGAAGAGCAGCGGGAAGTAGATTGTAGGCGCGTGGAAGCCGTAGTCCAGCAGGCGCTTGGCTACATTCAGCGTGGTGATGCCTTGCGATTTATCAATAAGGCCGTCGAACACAAATTCGTGTTTGCAGGGGCCTTCAACGGGCAGTAGGTACAAGTCGCGCAGGCTGTGCATTATGTAGTTGGCGTTGAGGGTGGCCAGCGGGCCAACCATCTTTATGTGTTCCTTGCCCAGGGTGAGTATGTATGCCAGGGCCTTTACGAGCACGGTGTAGTTGCCGAGCCAGCCCGACACGCGGCCAAGGGCGCTGTCGGTACACTCGGTGCGGAAGTTGCCTTCGGCATCGCGTACCACACGCGGATTGGGCAGGAACTGTTCCAGGCCCTCGCGTACGCCTACCGGTCCGGCTCCCGGACCACCGCCTCCGTGCGGGGTCGAGAAGGTCTTGTGCAGGTTGATGTGCATCACGTCGAAGCCCATGTCGCCCGGACGCGCCACGCCAAGCAGAGGATTGAGGTTTGCGCCGTCGTAGTAGAGCAGGGCTCCGGCGGCGTGGACCATCTCGGCAATCTGCGGTATGTTGCGCTCGAACATGCCTATGGTGTTGGGGTTGGTGAGCATCACGGCGGCCACGGAGTCGTCGAGTTTGTCGCGCAGGTCATCAAGGTCGACTGTGCCGTCGGGCATTGACTTTACCTGGCGCACCTGCAGCCCGGCCACGGCGGCCGATGCCGGATTGGTGCCGTGTGCCGAGTCGGGCACTATTACTACCTGCCGACCCCGGTCGTCGCGGCTTGCGTGATAGGCGCGGATTACCATCAGTCCGGTGAGTTCGCCGTGGGCGCCGGCAAACGGGTTGAGGGTGAACTCGGCCATGCCGCCTATGGTGCAGAGAGCCTTCTGCAGACGCCAGTAGAGTTCAAGCGCACCCTGTACGGTGTCGGCGGGCTGGGCCGGATGCAGGGCGGCAATGGTGCTGTCGGCTGCGAGGGGCTCATTGATTTTGGGGTTGTACTTCATGGTGCAGGAGCCAAGCGGATAGAATCCGGTGTCCACGCCGAAGTTGTTGGTGCTTTGGTTGGTATAGTGGCGTACCACGGTGGGTTCGTCGACTTGGGGCAGATTTACAGCGTTGCTGCGCCGCAGACCGGCCGGGATAGAGCCGAGCACGTCCTTACAGTCGCGTCGGGGCAGGCTGAAGCCCTGGCGACCCGGTTTTGAGTACTCGAATATGAGTTTGTCGTAGAGTTCTCTGTTCATCGTTTCAGGGCTTTTACGGTTGATATATACAGTTCGATATCTTCGGGCGACTGCTTTTCGGTCACCGCTACCAGCAGGCCGTCTTCGCCCACGGGCACACCGGCCAGGATGCCTTTGGCCTTGCAGGCGTCGAGTATCATCTGCGGAGAGTAGCCGTCGGCAACTTTGAACAGAGCCTCGTTGAGAACAGGTTGTCCGGGATAGCACAGAGTCATCACTCCGGTGCTTTCGAGGCCCTCGGTGAGGCGGCGCAGTCCGTCAGCCCCGAGTTCGTTTACGCGGCGCAGACCTTCGGCACCCATCAGCGACAGATACACAGCGGTGTGCAGAGCCATCAGACCCTGGTTTGAACAGATGTTTGATGTGGCTTTTTCTCGGCGTATATGTTGCTCGCGGGCCTGCAGGGTAAGCACGAACACACGTTTGCCGGCTTCGTCGGTTGTGGCGCCTACGATTCGGCCAGGCATTTTGCGTATCAGCGATTTGACAGTGCAGATGTAGCCCAGATAAGGGCCTCCGAAGTTCATCGGCATACCCAGCGACTGAGCGTCGCCGCAGGCAATGTCGGCACCCCATTCGCCCGGGGTGCGTATCACGCCCAGGGCCGATGCGGGCGAGTTCATTATCAGCAGAGCTTTGTGGCGGTGGCATATATCGCTCCAGCCCTCGTAGTCCTCGAGTATGCCGTAGTAGTTGGGGGTCTGTACAATCACTCCGGCTACATCGCCGGCCTCCATCATGGCTTCGAATTGCTCTTTTATGACCACTCCGTTATGCTCCGGAATTACTTCCACAGCTATGTCCTGCCAGTGCGCGTAGGTGTTGACCACGGCAGCCACGGCCGGATTTACAGTGGCTGCAATGAGCACACGGCGTTTGCGGCGGGCGTTGCTCACGGCCATGAGCATGGCCTCGGCTGTGGCTGTGGCGCCGTCGTACATCGAGGCGTTGCTCACCTCCATGCCGGTAAGGCGGCTCATCATGGTCTGGTATTCGAATATATATTGCAGAGTGCCCTGCGAAATTTCAGGCTGGTAGGGGGTATATGCAGTCAGGAACTCGCTGCGGCTGAGAATCGCGTCGACGGCGGCCGGAGTGTAGTGGTCGTAGAATCCGGCGCCGGCAAAGCATGTCATGGTCTGATTCTTGGCGAAGAGGCCTTTGAAGAAGCGCCGCAGCTCGGTTTCGCTCATTGCCTCGGGGAGGTCGTAGTCGCTGCTGAAACGCAGCTGCCGGTCGACGTCGCTGTAGAGATCATCGAGCGAGGAGGCTCCGCAGCGCTCAAGCATCAGGCTTATGTCGTGCGGGGTGTGAGGGAGATATCTCATGTTGTTCAGGTGTTAGAAAGTGCCGTTGGATTAGTGCTGCTCCTTGGCGCAGAGCTCGGCGTAGGCCTCGGGGGTGAGGAGGTTGTTGAGTTCGTCGGGGTCGCTCATTTCAATTTTGATAATCCAGTTGGTTACCGGGTCTTCGCTTACCAGTTTGGGGTTGTCGAGCAGCTCCTCGTTCACTTCCACAATTGCGCCGCTTACCGGCGAAAAGAGGTCGGATGCCGCCTTTACACTCTCGATAGCGCCGAAATCCTCGCCGGCCTCGACGTCGGTGTCAGCCTCAGGCAGGTCTACGTAAACTACGTTGCCGAGCTGTTTTGCTGCATATTCGCTGATGCCTATGTAGGCGATGTTGCCCTCTACGCGGGCGTATTCGTGAGAAGGAAGATAGTAGGTATTCATGGTTATAATGTTAGGTGTTGAATGTTAGATGATTATTTTTTGTAATTGGGGGTGTAGAAGCGTTTTTTTATAACCTTGGCGGGGAAGACTTTGCGGCGGACACGTACCAGCACTTCGCTGCTTAGCGGGGCGTGGGCAGCGTCGACCATGGCCATGGCCAGGTTCTTGCCCAGGGTTATCGAGCGGTATCCGGTGGTGATGTGGCCGATAACCTCCTCAGTGACGGGGTCGAGTACTTCGTAGCCGTGGCGGGGTATGGCCATGCCGTCGACTTCGAGTCCGACAACTTTGCGCTTGAGGCCTTCGGCTTTCTGAGCCACCAGACGGTCGCGGCCTACAAAGTCCTTGTCGAGCTTCACAAACATGCCCAGACCGGCTTCCAGCGGGGTGATATCGTCGGCAAGTTCATCGCCGTACAGAGGCAGGCCGGCTTCGAAACGCAGTGTGTCGCGACAGCCGAGGCCGCATGGGGTCACGCCGTTTTCGAGCAGTTGCTGCCATAGTTCTATGATTACGGGCTCGTCGGCATATACTTCGAAACCGTCTTCACCGGTGTAGCCTGTGCGGCTGATTACCATTGGAAAGAACACATCCTCGCCGTCTTCGTCCTTACCCTGTACCTCAAGCTCGTAGAAATGATAGAAGCCGAGGGCTTTGAGGTCGATGTCGGGGAATATTTTCTGCAGTTGTGCTTCGGCTTCGGGGCCTTGTACGGCCACCTCGCTCCAGCATTCGCTCTCAAGCGATACCGACAGGTCTTCGGCGTCGAACTTGTTCATTTGCGCCAGAATCCAGTCTTCGTCCTTTTTTATGTTGGCGGCGTTGATTACCAGGAAGTATTCCGCGTCCGACACACGGTAAACCAGCAGGTCGTCGACTACTCCGCCTTCGTCGTTGGTGAGCATGCCGTAGGCAATCTGGCCGTCTTCAAGCAGAGTAACGTCGTTGGTGAATATATGATTCACGAATGCGGTGGCATCTTCGCCCTCGATGCGTACTTCGCCCATGTGGCTTACGTCGAACACGCCTGAGTGGCGGCGTACGGCGTTATGTTCGGCCTCGATACCCTCGTATTCGATGGGCATATCGAAACCGGCAAACGGACTCATTTTGGCTCCGAGCTCACGGTGGTGCGCGTTGAGGCAGGTTGTTTTAAGTTCTTCCATGGTATATCAGTTTGTTTAGGAGTTTATAATCAGTTCAATCAGTTGCTCGTTTGTGAGTCCGTGTATCACCATTCCGGCATCGGTGTCGCCCAGAGCTTCCTCCAGGCCCCGGCGGGTGAGAGGCGCGCCGCGCAGTCGGTCGAGCAGTCCTGAGTCGAGATCGGAGAGCAGAAAAAAGTCGCCGCCAAGGTTCACCCGCCGTATGCGGCCGTCGCTGTCGCAGTCCACATCGGCCATGAACTCGCCCACGCCGTCGATGCGCTTTCGGCTCTTTGCGGCCACGCCTTTGCGGCCGAATATCCATTCGTGACGGTAGTATTCCTGCTCGGTCAGCTCTATTCCGGCTATCTGCTCGGGGCTAAGAGTTATGGGTTCTTCATCGCATATCTCGTTGATGATATGTGCGCGGAAATCGTCGAACGGCAGTTCCGGCAGGTGTTCTTTAATGGTTGTGATGTGCGATGCCACCGACTGCACCTGCTTCGACTCCAGTTTGGAACGCGACGGTGTTATGGCGTGAAGCATGTGTTCCACATTGGTTGAATATAGCATAGTGCCGTGGGCAATGCTGCGGCCCGGCAGATGGTAGAATGCGTTGCCCGATACTTTGCGGTTGCCAATGAGTACATCGTTGCGGCCCGACGACGAGGCGTCGAGGCCCAGTTTGCGAAGCATGCGGGCCACGATTTCGGTATAGCGTGCGAACGTGGGGCCTATGTCGGTGCGCCAGGTGATGTATGAAATCATTATATTGTCGCGGTCGGCGAACACACAGCCTCCTCCGCTGCGTCGGCGATAGGTCTGTATGCCGTGTGCGCGGCAATAGTCGAGGTCGACTTCGGCGTCGATAAGCTGGTTGCGCCCGAAAATCACCGTAGGGTCTACGACCCAGGTGAAGAAATATTCTCCGCGTGGCAGATTGCGCGCCACCCATTCCTCGGCGGCGAGGTAGAATGGCAGGCGTCGGACACAGCCTGGAGCGTCGGGGATGATTACATGTTTCATGGCCTGGTTAGTATGGATTTCCAAAATTAAATATATTTCGCCACGAAACCAAATAATTCCGCAAAAATTTTTATGGCATTTTTTTTAGTGCTAACTTTGCGATATGAATAAGGGTATAAACAAGACCAATGCTGCACGACTGCTGTCGCAGGCCGGAGTGGCTTATGAACTGATACCTTACGAGGTAGATGAGAACAACCTTGCCGCAGCCCATGTGGCTGAGTCGTTGGGCGAGGATATTAACCGGGTGTTCAAGAGTCTGGTGCTGCACGGCGAGAAGGCAGGCTACTTTGTGTGCGTGGTGCCAGGGAACCGCGAGGTCGACCTGAAAAAGGCCGCCAAAGCCGCAGGCGCGAAAAAGGCCGAGCTTATTCCGATGAAGGACCTGCTGCCGCTCACAGGCTATATACGCGGCGGCTGCTCGCCGGTGGGCATGAAGAAGCCATTCCCGATTTTCTTTCACGAAACCGCATGCAGTTTCGACCATATTTACGTGAGTGCCGGCCAGCGGGGTCTTCAGCTGAAAGTGGCTCCATCCGACCTTATCGCATATACCGGTGCTACAGTGTGTGACCTTTGTATGCCTGCTGAGTCATGAACACTTTCGGGCACATCTACCGCCTTACTACATTCGGCGAGAGCCACGGGCCTGCCGTAGGCGGCATAATCGACGGCTGTCCTGCCGGTTTTCGTCCCGACTTCGACGAACTCGCCCGTCAGATGGCGCGGCGACGCCCTGGCAGCGGTGCGGCGGCAAGTCATCGCCGCGAGGCCGACGGAGTGCAGTTTCTGTCGGGTATTTTCGAGGGTGTCACCACCGGAACCCCTATAGGATTCGTAATAGCCAACAGCGATGTGCGCAGCGCCGACTACACGCAGTTGCGTGATGCCTGGCGCCCGTCGCACGCCGACTATACCTACGATGCCAAATACGGCCTGCGCGACTATTGCGGTGGCGGACGAGCGTCGGCCCGTGAAACGGCGGCGCGCATGGCCGGCGGTGCCTTGGCCATGCAGATACTGCGCGCCAATGGAATAAGCATAACCGCCTACACTTCGCAGATAGCGGCCATAAAACTGCCTCAGAGTTACCGCCAGATTAGTCTTGCCGATGTCGACAGCTGTGTGCTGCGCTGTCCCGACGCTACCGCAGCCACCGCCATGCTGCACGCGGTGGAGCAGGCGCGGGCCGAAGGCGACACCCTCGGCGGAGTAGTCAGCTGTGTGATTTGCGGTGTTCCGGCCGGTTTAGGCGAGCCGGTGTTCGGCAAGCTTCAGGCCATGCTGGCCTCGGCCATGATGGGCATTCCGGCCGCCAAGGGCTTTGACTATGGCATGGGCTTCGACGACATCGACCGCCGTGGCAGCGAGGTCGCCGATACATTCTACACTGCCTCCGACGGCAGTGTGCGTACACGCGCCAACCACTCCGGCGGCATACAGGGCGGCATAAGCAATGGCGAAGACATATACTTCCGTGTGGCTTTCAAGCCTGTGGCTACGCTGATGCAGCCTGTGGAAACTATCGGCAGCAGCGGCCTGCCTGTGACACTGGAGCCTGCCGGACGTCACGATGCCTGCGTTGTGCCTCGTGCCGTGCCGGTGGTGGAGGCCATGGCAGCCATGACGATACTCGACGCCCTGCTGATTAACCGTTGCGCACGCCTATGAGCAATCCGTATTACCGCGACTATGCCTGGTGGCTCTCTACATTGTTCGAGGGCAAAGTGCAGAAAATCACCGTCGATGCCGGGTTCAGTTGTCCTAACCGCGACGGCACCATAGGCCGCGGCGGCTGCACATATTGCAACAATGCCTCGTTTTCGCCCGATACCTCTGCCGACGGCGAGGATATTGAGGCACGCCTCGAGGCCGGCAAACGTTTTTTTGCCGGCAAGTACCCGGCCATGCGCTATCTTGCTTATTTCCAGAGCTACACCAACACACATGGTCCGCGTGAGAAACTCCTTGACCTATACCGCCGGGCGCTGGCGGTGGATGGTGTGGCCGGACTGATAATAGGCACCCGTCCCGACTGTGTGGAGGCCTCGCTACTGGCCGACATCAAAGCCGTGGGCAATGGACGCCCGGTGATAATGGAGTACGGCGCCGAGAGCAGCCACGACACCACACTGCAGGCCGTGAACCGCTGTCACAGCTGGGCCGACACCGTGAGGGCGGTGGAAATGACAGCTGATGCCGGTCTGCACTGCGGCCTGCACTTTATACTCGGTCTGCCGGGCGAGGACAGGGCCATGATTATGCAGACCGTCGACCGCCTGAACAAGCTGCCGGTCGAAACGGTAAAGTTCCACCAGCTGCAGATAATACGCGGCACACGCCTGGCGCAGCAATACCAAAAGGGTGAAACGGAGTTTATCCGCTTCACCCCTGAGAGCTATATAGATTTATGTGTGGATATTATCGGCAGACTCAGGCCGGATATAGCTATCGAGCGCTTTGTGTCGCAGTCGCCAGCAGAGTTGCTTATAGAGCCTCGCTGGGGACTGAAAAACTATCAGTTTGTGAATCTTCTCAACCGCGCTCTCGCTACTTCGCGGGCTTCCGGCCGCTGACCAGCGAGGTCGCTTCGGCAAATGGTATCTGCACCATCTTTACTTCGGAACGGATGCCGCTGTAGTCCTGGGCGCTGTGTATACCTGCGGCCACAGCGTCGGCCGACGACACAACGAAGTACACCGTGGGAATTCCTGATGCCTCTATGGCTTTCATAGCTGCCGCGGTAGGCTGGACAACAGTGTATATCTGGGCATTGGCCAGCGATTTGGTGCGCGATTTGTTGATTGCCACCTGCTCGGCTGTCTGCTCGCCTGAGGGCATGCCGGTGGCGCGCCACGCACCGTTCAGAATCACCACAGCGCCGCATGGCAGGCCATTGTCGGCCACCGAAGTTTTTGCCGCCGACACGGCCATATCCATGAACACCTCTTCGGTGGGTTGTATTTTATCGACCTTGGTGATTTCGACCTGTGCCGAAACTGCCGTAGCGGCGGCCATAGCCAATGCTACAAACAGAGTTTTAATCAGATTCTTCATAGTTGTATAAATAATTTTGTTTCAGCCGCGGCCCTCACCGTCGGTTATTTCAGCTTCTTGACTATAACGCGGTCGATGGCAGCATGGTTGGTTTTGAGATTCATGTTTTCGTTTTCGGGACGGAACTCCAGACTGATTTTGTGCTTGCCTTTGGCGAGCTTCAGTTTCAGGCTGTTGGTAGTGCCCCAGTCGTTCCAGTTGCCTACGCCGCGGTGAGGCATCACCACAGTGCCGAGGCGCTTGCCGTCGACGCTTACGGTGCGTATGGCGCAGCGGTTCTCGGTGTTCACGGGGCCATTGCCGTTGGCATACACATATTCGATGGAGTAGAGGCCCTCGTCCGGAGCGTCGAACTCTACAACCACCGGTTTGGAATTATGGTCGACTTCCACAAAGCCGTGTCCGCTATATGCGTCTACCCGGGCACGCGGCTGATAGGTTATCTCGTCTGAAATCAGGGACGTGCCTTCGCCGGGCATTTCGATGCTGAATGTGGCTGCATTGCTCAGCGGCTCGGAGGCAAAGCTCTCAACTCCGTTGCCCGAAACACCTATTACCTGATATTCGCCTGGCTCCGAGGCATCGTAGCTTGTGGCGGTGGTTTCGGCTACGGTAACACCGTTGCGCAACACTTTATAGTGGTCGATGTACTCTATCGATTGCCAGCGCAGTTTGTAGCCGTCGAATCGGGCTATGGGAGTGAGCGGAGCCTTTACGTTGGCTGTATGGTTTACCTTCAGCGGGGCTATGTCGTTGTCGGCCATTACAATTTCGACCTTGTTGTGTCCCTTGATGTCGGCTGGCAGCAGCGGGGCGTGCGGCTTGCCGTTGAGCCGGAACTCCTTGATGCGGTCGCCGTGGCCGCTGACGGTGATGTCGAGCACGGCATTGCGGTAGCGGAAATTATCCAGACTGCGTTCAGAACCCAGTGCTTTGGGTACGAACGGGTGGAACGCCAGACCTTCGGGCATAAATTCGATGCCGAACAGGATTTTGTGTGTCAGGGCCAGATTGCCGGCCAGACACCACAGCATGTTCGATGAGTTGAGCTCGGTGGCTATGTCGCCGTTGTCGAGTACAAAATTCTCTTTGTTGGTGGTGAAGAGGGCTGCCGGACGGAACACCGAGCCAATGGCCTCGAGGGTGCCCTGTTCGTTGCCGGTCTTGGCGTTTGCCATAGCCCAGTATGCTGCCACCCACGGCCATAGTGAGTTGTTGTGGTACGGGGGCATATCGGCAGTCTGCGGAAAAAATATGGCTGCGCCGAACGGGGTGGTTGGGTTGTTCTCGCTTATGGCGCGCGCCTGTTCGGGAGTTGCTATGTCGTATAGTATGGCCAGTGACTCTCCGAGGGTTTCGGCACGCGGGTTCAGAATGTGGAAATCGCGTCCGTAAGTGTACATGGCGTAATAGCCCTTTTCGGGCATCCACAGCTCGCGGTTTATGGCTTGGGCCATCTGCTGCGAACGGGCGGCATAATCGGCGGCCTCCTTCTTCTTGCCCAGTTCGGCGGCCATCTGCGACATAAGTTTCAGTGCCTGAGCGTGGACAATCGAAGTGCCAAGAGCTTCGGAGTTGTATATATCGGCGCACTGCATCCACTTGGGGTAGCTCTGTTCGCGCCAGTCGATAAAGCTGGTTTCGCCCTTTACAAGGCCGTTGGCCGAAGCTGTCACAAGGCTGTCGTCGGCCAGCGAGCGCTTTATTACCGGATAGATGTATTCGAGCCATTGGCGTTCGCCGGTCACCTTGTATATCTCGTAGGCTGCCAGGGCCCAGACCATGCGGTCGGAACTTACCGGCCACGCACCGCCGCTGCCGGTATCCTGTATGATTTTGCCGTCGGCGTTCACTTTTTTCATCAGCGATATTTTCGAAGCCTCGGGCTGCATGTATGCCATCGACAGGAGAATGGAATAGCTTACATCGCGGGTCCATACGCCGGGCCATTCGATGCCGGTGCGCAGGGTGGTATCAGGTTCTACCGCATTCACCATTTCGTCGAGGCCTAAGTTGTAAATGGCCTTGTGCAGGGTGTTGGTGGTGTTGAGTTGCGGATACTGCGAAATGTCGTTCTTGAGTTTCCATTGCTTCTTGACAGGCATGAAATAGCCGGGTTGGGCATGGTAGGTCGATACCAGTTCGGTGCCCGACGGGGCTGTGGCCACAAATTCACCTTGGATAATTGAGTCGCCGGTCCAGGTGTAGGCCGATGTCGATACTATTTTCTGAGCCTGGACGCCGGAGGTCAGAAGTCCTGCGGCAAGTGTCAGAGTTGCAAGTTTTCGCATGGATAAGTAAGTTTATGTGATATTATGTTTTTTGATTTCAAGTCTTAGATATTCTTTTGTTCCGGGGCCTACTGCGAAGTGTCGCGATGCTCTCAGTCCGCATACCCACAGCACTTTGTCGGCCTGGCTCAGCAGAAAGGTGTTGCGCTTTTGCAGGGCGCTGTAACCGGCGTCGCTGAACAGGTCGCTTACCAGTCGGCTGCCCTTCATGCCGTAAGGCTCGATTCGGTCGCCGCGCCGCCAGTGTCGCAACTGCGGAGCCGGTGTGGCGTCGAGTATGGCTGCGTCGAGGTACATTACCGCCGGATTACGCTCCGGACTGAAACTGCTGATAGGCAACCGCTCTACGGTGATGTGCAGCGGAGTAAGGATGTCGCGGCTCAGGTCTACGCTGTAGCAGTCGCTTTCCTGCCGCTGAGGCTGCGGGCTCACAGCCGACAGCACGCCCCGGTGAAGCTCGCGCACATGTCCGCCGGCCGATACAAAACGTCGGCCCGAGCCGTCGGGGCTCCGCAGCATATCGGCTACGGCACTCATGCTGAAGCCTTCGGAATTATGCAGCATCTCGTACAGAAGCATGCGGGCGTTGGTTTCGTTGCGGGCCATGTCGGCCAGTAATATGTCGGAGCCTTGCCTATAGTGTTCGGCCCGCTCATCAACCAGTTCGCGGTAAAGAGCCATCGAGTCAGCCACATTGGCCATGCTACGTTCGATAGCCTCGGATGCTCCGGCGAACTGCTCGTCGAGCATCGGAATCACCACATTGCGCAGGCGGTTGCGCTTGAAGTCGTTCGAGGCGTTGGTCGAATCGACTACAAAGCCAAGTCCGCGCTCATGCAGATAAGCCTCAATCTGGGCGCGGCTGCACTCCAGCAGCGGGCGTACCACGTAGCCGTTTCGCACACGCATGCCGCACAGGCCCTGCGGACCGGTGCCTCGCAGCAGGTTGAGCATAAAAGTTTCCACATTGTCCTCGCGGTGATGCCCCACGGCTATGGCCTGGGCGCGCTCGCGGTCGAGCAGCGAGTCGAACCACTCGTAACGCAGGCTTCGGCAAGCCATCTCCACCGACTCGCCGGTAAGACGCATGCGGGCCGGCACGTCGAAATCGCGCATGCACAGGTCGACACCTATGCGGTGGCATATATCCACACAGTGGGCGGCGTCGCGCATCGACTCCTCGCCCCGCAGATGAAAATTGCAGTGGGCTGCCACACAATCGTAGCCCTCGGCCACAAGCGCCTGCAGCAGAGCCACAGAATCGGCCCCGCCGCTGAGCGCCACAATCACGTGGCGACCAGGCTGCAACAGGCCGTGGCGGCGTATGCAGTCGGCCATCATGGCCTGAAGCATTGTCGGTTGGCGTTTGTTCATACTACAAAATTAGTAAATTATCAATAAACAAGCGGTGAAAGACAAAGTGTAAAAATTCTTATTTAACCATTTTTGGCACAATTACAGGGGCATGACATCCGTTAATTCAGAAAAAATAGCTAACTTTGCATGATAAAAGAATAAAACCAAGCATGACAAGATTCATATACATAGCTCTGATGGCCCTGCTCCTATGCTCCTGCGGTGAATACCAGAAGGCGCAGAAGAGTACCGACTACGACTATAAGTTCGACTATGCCAAACGCGCCTTCGAACAGAAAAAATACGTGCAGGCAGCCACAATACTCAAAGACTGCATCACGGTGTTCAAAGGCCGCGACAAAGCCGAGGAGTCGCTGTACCTGCTCGCCCTGAGCCATTACGAGAACAAAGACTATGTGAACTCCGGCCAGTACTTCCAGACCTACTACAACCGATACCCCAAAGGAAAGTACGCCGAACTGTCGCGCTTCTACAGCGGCTACGGTTACTACCTCGACTCGCCCGAGCCTCAGCTCGACCAGTCCGGCACCATCAAGGCCATTGAAGAGTTGCAGGGATTTCTTGAATTCTTTCCACGCTCCGACAAAGTCGGCATTGCCCAGAATGCAATCTTTGAGCTGCAGGACAAACTTACTCTCAAGGAGCTGCAGAACGCCCAGCTGTATTACAACCTCGGCAACTACCTCGGCAATAACTACGAAAGCGCCGTGATTGTAGCCCGCAACGCCATCAAGAACTATCCGTATTCAAAATACAAAGAAGCACTTGAGTTGCTGATACTCAAGGCCCGATACCAGGAAGCGTCGATAAGTGTCGACGAACGCAAAGCCGACCGTTTCCGCGAAGTTGTCGACGAATACTACAGCTATATCAACAACTATCCCGACTCTCCGCACCGCGACGAGGCCGAAAACATCTTCAAAGTGGCACAGCGCTACGTTAAAGACTGACGCAGTGTTTCCGCTTCCGCAACAATCAACCGAATCGAAAACTCTCTAAACCTATCAGACCGATGGATTATAAGAAAAGCAACGCACCGCTCAATACTGTCACACGCGACATGATAGAGCTTTCGCAGGACACCGGCAACGTCTACGAAACCGTGTGCATCATAGCAAAACGTGCCAACCAGATTGCATGCGAAATGAAGTACGACCTCGAAAAGAAACTTCAGGAATTCGCCTCGCTCAACGATAACCTCGAGGAAATAAGCGAAAACCGCGAACAAATCGAGATTTCACGCTACTACGAAAAGCTGCCTAAGCCCACACTGATTGCAGCCCAGGAATACGCAGACCACAAACTCTTCTTCCGCAACCCGGCAAAAGAACGCGTGAACTTTGCAGAATAATTTGTTAAAAATACATAATGCGGGTGCATGGTCGCGAATATTTCGTAACTTTGCACCCGCATTGAGTGCAGGCGCACCCAATACACATTATAAATATTATTAACTCCAAAACATCTAAAGAATGCACTTAAATTCTGAAGAAAAAGTACAGATCTTCGAGAAGTACGGTAAGGGCAAGACTGACACTGGCTCGCCTGAAGCACAGATTGCATTATTCTCGGTCCGTATCGCTCATTTGACTCAGCACCTGAAGTCGAATCACAAAGATCATACCACAGAACGCGCTCTTAAGATGCTGGTAGGCAAGCGTCGTCGTCTGCTCGACTATCTGATGCGCAAAGACATCAACCGCTACCGTGCCATCATCGCTCAGAAAGAGCTTGGTATCCGCAAGTAAGCCACTGCGCTCGCTTAAAGATTACGATCTAAAATCGGCTGCCTAACTTTCGGGTGGCCGATTTTGTTATAAATCCAAACTAATTTTAATATACGCCAAAGAGCAGATTTATTATGAAACATCTCACTCCGATTATTATTGTGGCTGCAGCCGCAGCCGTATTATCCGGTTGCTCGGTTATGAAAAAGAACAAAAATACAGCTGCTTCGGCTCCACAGCAGACCGAACAGACTGCCGAGAGCAAAACAAAGCCCGCTGCCGGCATCAGCACCGAAATGCTTAGCGGCGAATGGACCATAATGAAAGTCAAAGGTCAGGACGTGCCCCAGGAAGACCGTATGCCCTACATCAACTTCGATGTATCGACAGGTCGCTTCTACGCTTCCAACGGCTGCAACACCATCAACGGCAGCTTCAGCCTCAAGGGCAGCAAACTGCAGTTCTCGCAGGTAGCCAGCACTCTGATGCTGTGCGACAACATACCTTTCGAACACGAAATAAGCGTGTTGCTCAGCGGTGAGGCAGCTCCGTCGGTTGCTATACGTAACGTTGGCCACGAAAGCTATCTCTCCCTTACCGACAATGCTACAGGACTTAGCCTGGAAGCCCGCCGCCACAACATGGAATTCCTCAACGGCCAGTGGCGCATAGCTCAAATCAACGGCAAGGACATCAACGACGAAGAAGCCAACATATTTATCGACCTCGGCGAAATGAAGGTACACGGCAACACCGGCTGTAACTTCTTCAACGGAGAAATATACATCGACCCTGCAAAAAGCAACTCGGTAGAGTTCGGCAAGATGGGGCTCACACGCATGGCCTGCCCCAAATACAATCAGGAACAGGCAATGATGCTGGCCCTGGAAGAAACCACTTCAGCCATCCGTGGCAACAACAACCGCGTGATGCTGCTGAAAGCCGACGGCACACCGGTGATTGTACTCGAAAAGCAAGATGTGAAATAAACGCACAGACCTATATGCGCACAGCCCCGAAGAATCCCCTTCGGGGCTGTGCCGTCTTTTACATGGGGGGCAAAATGCAAATTGTCGGCACGCGACAATAAAAATAGGGTAAGGACATAAAAAAAGACTCTGTAAAATTTGGAAATGCGGGCCGTTTTGTATAATTTTGCCACGTGAGTAAAAACACCCTTAAAGCTAACCCATAAATCAATTAGGATTATGAAGAAACATAATTTCTACGCCGGACCCTCAATTCTGAGCGAGTATGCAATCAATAATACCATCGAAGGTATACGTAATTTTGCCGATACAGGCCTGTCGGTTCTCGAAATATCGCACCGCAGCAAAGAATTCCAGGCTGTAATCGACGGCGCTTCCGCACTTGTAAAAGAACTTCTCGATATACCCGAAGGCTACTCCGTACTGTGGCTGGGCGGCGGCGCATCGCTGCAGTTCTGCATGATGCCCTACAACTTCCTCAAGACCAAAGCCGCTTTCACCGATACCGGCACATGGGCTCACAACGCCATCAAGGAAGCCGGCCTCTTCGGCGAAGCTCTCGTACTGGCTTCGTCGGCCGACGCCAACTACAGCTTTATCCCCAAAGGCTACACCGTGCCTGAGGATGTTGACTACTTCCACTACACTTCGAACAACACCATCTACGGTACCGAAGTACGCAAAGACCCCGACGTGCCTGTACGCATGATTGCCGACATGAGCTCGGACATCTTCTCGCGTCCGGTCGACGTAAGCAAGTACGACGCCATCTACGCAGGCGCTCAGAAGAACCTGGCTCCCGCCGGTGTTACTTTAGTTATCGTTAAAGACGATGCCCTGGGCCACGTGGACCGTCCCATCCCCACCATGCTCGACTACCGCACCCACATCAAGAAAGGCTCGATGTTCAACACCCCGCCCGTACTGCCCATCTTCACCGCTTACCAGACCCTGAAATGGTACAAGGAACTCGGCGGCGTTGAAGCCATTGAAAAAATCGACCTCGAAAAGGCCAAGCTGCTCTACGGCGCTATCGACGACAGCCGCATATTCCAGGGCACTGTAGCCGACCCCGAAGACCGTTCGATTATGAACGTATGCTTTGTGATGAAGCCCGAATACAAGGAACTCGAAAAAGACTTCCTCGACTTCGTGGCTCCCAGAGGTATCGTAGGCATCAAGGGCCACCGTTCGGTTGGCGGATTCCGTGCTTCGCTCTACAACGCTCTGCCCATCGAAAGCGTTAAGGTTCTGGTTGACGCAATGAAGGATTTCGAAGCTAAACACTGATAAGATAATCAAACAGTAGGTATGTCGGATGCCACGGAAGCCATGCGCGCCGGGGCCTCCGACATCAGCTCACCTACAATATACCTACACCACACACCATGAAAATATTAGTAGCAACTGAAAAACCCTTTGCCGCAGCGGCAATACAGGGCATACGCGAAATTATTGAAGGCGCCGGCTACGAACTGGCTCTCCTCGAAAAATATACCGAAAAGCAGCAGCTGCTCGATGCTGTGGCTGATGCCGACGGACTCATTATCCGCAGCGACATTGTCGACAACGAAGTTCTCGACGCTGCCAAGAACCTCAAGATTGTGGTTCGCGCCGGCGCCGGCTACGACAACGTAGACCTGACCTCGGCAACCGCTCATAACGTATGTGTGGAGAATACTCCCGGTCAGAACTCCAACGCCGTGGCCGAACTGGCATTCGGCATGATGGTAATGGCTGCCCGCAATATGTACGACGGCAAGAGCGGCTTTGAACTCAAGGGCAAACATCTGGGCATCCAGGCCTTCGGCCAGGTAGGCCGCAACGTGGCCCGTATCGGCCAAGGCTTCGGCATGGAAGTTGAGGCCGTTGACCCCTACTGCCCCGAAACCGCCATGATTGAGTTGAATGTTAAACCCGTGAAGACTGTAGCCGAACTCTATGCCGGCAATCAGTTCGTGAGCATCAACATCCCCGCTACTCCCGAAACCATCAAGAGCATCAACTACGAGCTCATAACCTCGATGCCCAAAAACGGCGTGCTGGTGAATACCGCCCGTAAGGAAGTTATCGACGAAGAAGGTCTGGAACGCGCTCTCGCCGACCGCGCCGACCTCCGCTATGTGTCCGACGTACGTCCCGGCAATGCCGACTCACTCCTGGAGAAATTCGCCGGCCGTGTATTCTTCACTCCCAAGAAGATGGGCGCACAGACCGCCGAAGCCAACGCAAACGCAGGCACTGCAGCCGCACACCAGACTGTTGCTTTCCTCCGCGACGGTATCGACAAATTCCGCGTCAACCGATGAAAGCTCCGGGCGATAAAGTCGACGACCTGCTGGGCCTCGATGCCGAGGGCCGCGAAGTGCGTCTGAGCGACTATCCCGGCAAAAAAATCGCACTGTATTTCTATCCAAAAGACAACACGCCCGGCTGCACAGCCGAGGCGTGCAGTCTGCGCGACGGATATGAGTCGCTTTTAGCTGCCGGATATCAGGTGATAGGTGTGAGTGTGGACAGCGCTGCATCGCATCAGAAATTCGCCGCCAAGCATAATCTGCCCTTTCCTCTGATTGCCGATACCGACCACCGGCTTGTTGAGGAGATGGGTGTATGGGGCGAGAAAAGTATGTGCGGACGCAAGTACATGGGTACATTCCGCACCACGTTTATTATCGGTCCGGATGCTACCGTGCTTCAGGTACTCGGTCCCAAACAGGTTAAGACCAAGGAGCACGCAGAGCAGATTCTGAAGCTCTGAAAACGCCTCAATTCAATCATAAACCATAGGATAACTGCCTGCTATAGAATTATATGAAAAGTTCTATGGCAGGCTTGGTTTTATGTTTTTCTGAATCATGTGTTTTTTTGTTGATTTACTAAAATAAGCTAAAAATTCTTTATTGTAATAACCATTTAGTACGGTTTGCGTTATTATTTCCGTGGGTTCGAAAGAATACCCGCATAAACATAACAACATAAAACTATACAACTATGGACTGTAACTGCAATAAAGAAAAGCGTTCATACCACTTTAATATCTCCGAAGTGGTCGATGGTAAAATCCAGGAGGTAATGAACTTTAATTTCGGCGGTCATCACGACCTGGCGGCTCTGGCACAACGCGCTGCCGCTAAGTACAGCATGAGTCAGAAGCACTCCGAACAGCTTGTGCTGGGTGTGCGTCTGTTGCACCATGTGCTTAAGAAATACCCCGATAATGAACTCTTCCAGTCGTTCTTCGCTCAGCTGAACGAGTTCAAACGCGGACTCAAAGGAAACTGCGATTGCTGAATAGAGGCGAATATAAAAGAAGGTATCGCAAAACTATGAGCCGCAGCGCGGTATCTGAATAATAGTCCGGTAAAAACCGGGAATTTGATAATTAACCCCTTTAGGGCCGGCAGTAAAAATTGCATCCGTGTAGTTTGTACTGCCGCGCTAAAGGGGTTTATGTATTGCGAATCAGCGCAGGCCCTCAGTTCTTTATGGCTAGTGACAGCGGGTTGCGGTGGTCGGCGCTGCGATTGGTAAGGTGCATGTGGCTGTACGAACTGCCGAACAGGGTGGAATCAGCCACAAGACTGTTGTAGATAACAACGCTGCCCTGTGGCAGGTCCGGCAGGGCTGCGGCCTCAACCGGGCGAAGGCAATCAGCAGTGTAGAAGTTGACGGAGTACAGGCGGAAACCTTCCGGAACGTTCAGCGAATATACCGGAGCATCGGCTGCGATGTCCTTGATTTTTTCGGCCAGCGGACGATCGCTTTGCGGTTTCAGTACCATGGGCTGTGCAACTGCGGCGTATGTGAGCAGGAGCACCAGGGGCAGCAGCATGGCGAAAGCCACACTGTCGCGTCGGTTGCCGAACCAAAGCAGTGATGCAAGCGCAGGCAGATAGAGAATCGGCCACATCCACCAGCTCAGAGGCCACAGCTGCACCTTGCCGATGCTGATAACGTCGCAAAGGGCCAAAGTAACTGCTATCGGTACCACAAAGCCTGTCACGGCCAGTATCCATACATAGCTTTTCAGTATCTTGCTGTTATGGAGGTATAATATAAGTGATGCCACTCCGTAGGCAATGAAGGGGTAGGCCGGCAGGAGGTACACACTGCGCTTGCTGGCAGGTATGCAGTAAAAGCCTACAATCAGGACTACCGCCAACAGCGCCAGCAGGCCGCCGTGGCGAAGCATGCGGCGGCGGTAACTGCGTGCCACGATGAGCGAAAGCACTCCGAGCAAAGTCCAGGGCGCCATGCCAGACAGCAGGGTCACGAAGTTGTACCAGAAGGGTTTTTCGTGGCTGCTGTAGCTCATGGAGCCCGACATGCGGCCCAGATTTTCCTCAAACATCAGGGCTGTAAAACCTTCGCCGCCCTGGCGTGAGGCAGCCAGGAACCACAGGGCCGGCAGTATGAAAGAGCACAGACACAGAGCCGACAGGCGTCCGAGTGTACGCCAGAAACCGTCGCCGCACAGCAGGCAGTATACGCCGGCTACCATACACGGTATCAGCGAGCCGATAGGGCCCTTGGTAAGTGTGCCGGCCGACATAAGCAGTATCACGGCCAGATATTTGAGTTTGCGGTGTCGGCAGTCGCGCTCACGCAGATCGAACAGCAGATATATGCTCGTGACTATGGTTGCTGTAACCACCATGTCGAGGCGGCAGGCTATAGCGGCACGGAATACTTCGACAGATGTCAGTGTCACCAGGGCCATAATCATGCCGAAGCGTTCGCCGCGCAGGCGTGCGCTCCAGCGGTAGCCTGCCCATATCATGCCTATGCAGGCCAGTGCCGACGGCAGGCGCGACACATACTCGTTGACTGTGCCGCCATTGAATATTTTTGCGAATATTGCTATAAGCCAGTAGAGAAACGGTGGCTTGTAGGGTATGTCGCCTCCGTAGTTCACGGGCAGAATCCATTCGCCCGACTGCAGTATCGACATTGCCACGATGGCCTCGCGTGGTTCTCCTTTTGAGTTGAACCAGGTGGTGCCGAGCCATGGCAGCAGCAGCAGAGCCGCTATTACGAGCAGTATAATCTGAGGTTGCAGCGACAGCGCTTTCCGGTGGTTTGTGTTCATGTTCAGTGATTTTATAATCACAAAATTACGAATACTTTGCCGATTACACAAATATATTGCACTGCCTGTAGCGGCTCCCACTCGGAACTACAGGCGGCGGCAACACAAAACACAGAGGCTGCGCCGTAATATTTACGACACAGCCTCTGTGTTTATTATTCACTGAAACGTCAGACTATTACATCATGCCGCCCATAAATGTTTGCAGACTGGTGATTATCAGGATTATACA
>ERZ777011.1216-NODE-1216-length-29405-cov-6.425997_pt1 | contig 29405 bp, 30 predicted proteins | sample MGYA00374964_ERZ777011 | MGnify/ENA primary metagenome ERZ777011 (study PRJEB29310, sample SAMD00008975) | mouse gut metagenome | study: EMG produced TPA metagenomics assembly of the Metagenome analysis of fecal microbiota from mouse which was promoted... | reverse complement strand
CGGCATCAGTTTCGTGGATTCAACGATGATACCCGTGTGCCACAACCTGCGCCGAATAATAACCTTTAGTTGGTCCGTATCGGTAGCGGAAACAGATGGACGCTTTATGATTTCGGCGCGGTTGCCTTGCGACTTCCACTTCTTACAATAAAATATTAAAATCCGTTTTTATATTATTAATCATAATATAAAAGGAATTATTTATATCAATTTATAACAATAAGAATCTTTTCACTCATTAAGATACTATTCACACGCTTAACAAATCAAAATGTTTTATATTTGCGAAAGAATAAAACAAAAAGACAGAATTAAACCCATAATATAACAAAAAAATGACAAGTCCTATCCAATTCACAAAGATGCACGGAACCGGGAATGACTACATATATATAAATACAACCGTTTTCCCGATTCAAAATCCGAAAGATCTTGCCGTCAGGTTGAGTGCCCCTCATACCGGGATTGGCTCGGACGGATTGGTTTTGATCGGGCCGTCGAAAAGTGCCGATTTCAGCATGCGTATTTTTAATGCGGACGGTTCAGAAGCCATGATGTGTGGAAATGCTTCCCGCTGTATCGGTAAATATGTATATGACAAGAAACTGACGGACAAGAAAAACGTTACGCTGGAAACATTATCCGGTATCAAGGAATTACAACTGACTACCCGGCAATTTTCCGGTTCGCGCGAAGAGGTAGCCGAAGTAACAGTCGACATGGGCTGCCCGGTCGTAGATGAAACAGCCCTCGAAATAGAAGTCGAAGACAATGTTTATAGGGGGACGATCGTCTCAATGGGGAATCCGCATCTCGTCATTTTTGTTGAAGATATCACAAATATAAATCTGCCGCTCATCGGACCTTTATTGGAATGTCATCCGCTGTTCCCGAACCGCACGAATGTCGAATTTGTTCAAGTACTAAACAGAGATGAAGTGCGGATGAAAGTCTGGGAACGAGGTTCCGGTATTACACAAGCCTGCGGGACCGGAGCCTGTGCGACAGCCGTCGCAGGTACGATCCAAAAAAAAACAGGACGAGAAACCTTGGTTATCATGGATGGAGGGGCTCTCACCATCCGTTGGGACGAGAGTTCCAACCATGTCTATATGACCGGTGATGCAGTCAAGGTATTTGAGGGGGAACTGGAAATATAAACAACAAAAAACAATAAAGAGTATGGCACTGATTAATGAACATTTCCTAAAGCTACATAACAATTACCTATTTTCCGACATTGCCAAAAAAGTGAACAGCTTTAAAGTTACACATCCCAAAAAGAGAATTATCCGTATGGGTATCGGCGATGTGACACAACCGTTGGCCCCTGCCGTCATCGAAGCCATGCACAAAGCGGTCGATGAAATGGCCAACAAGGACACATTCCATGGCTACGGTCCCGAACAAGGCTATCCATTTCTGATAGACGCCATCATCAAGAACGATTACGCCAGCCGCGGCATCTTCATCGAACCCAGCGAAGTATTCGTGAGCGACGGTGCCAAAAGCGATTGCGGGAATATCGGTGATATGCTCCGCCACGACAACAGCATCGGCGTGACAGATCCGGTTTACCCGGTCTATATCGATTCGAACGTGATGAGCGGACGAACCGGTACGCTCGAAAATGGCAAATGGAGCGACGTGGTCTACATCCCTTGCACGGAAGCCAATAACTTCGTGCCTGACCTGCCTGACCGCCGCGTAGACATCATTTACCTCTGTTACCCAAACAACCCGACCGGAACGACACTTACGAAAGAAGAATTGAAAAAATGGGTAAACTATGCCTTAGACAACGACTGCCTGATCATGTATGACTCGGCTTACGAGGCCTATATCCAAGACCCCAATATCCCCCACTCGATCTACGAGATCAAAGGGGCAAAGAAGGTGGCGATCGAGTTCCGCAGCTTCTCCAAAACTGCAGGTTTCACAGGTGTACGTTGCGGCTACACAATCGTACCGAAAGAGCTAAATGCCTTTACCCTGACAGGTGAACGGGTTCCACTAAACCGGATGTGGCATCGCCGCCAGTGCACGAAGTTCAACGGTACGAGCTACATCACCCAGCGGGGCGCCGAAGCAGTCTATAGCCCAGAAGGGAAAGCGCAGATCCGAAAAACGATCGATTATTATATGACCAATGCCCGTATCATGCGGGAAAGCCTCCGAAACTGCGGCCTGAGCGTGTATGGAGGCGAAAACGCTCCTTATATCTGGTTGAAAACACCGGACGGACTCTCCTCCTGGAAATTCTTTGACAAACTGCTTTATGAAGTCAATTTAGTAGGAACACCAGGGGTAGGATTCGGCCCCGGCGGCGAAGGTTTTCTCCGCCTCACCGCTTTCGGAGACAGGAACGACACATTGGAGGCTATGGCCAGACTGGAGAAATGGTTGTCGACGACCTAACCCGGACATTGCCGAAATACAGGCTCTTAGTTATCAGATAATATCTTATTGATTTTATGTGTTTCCAAGGATACACACTATGAAGTACGGCTTCCCTTCTTTTTAATTACAAAGGAATTGCATACCTTTGGAGCATATTTCAATAAAAAAGATGTTTATGTCATGAAGGCAATGGAATCACAACAATGAAAACAGAATTTCATACACAACTATCCGGACAAGATAGACAGTTTGGAAATGATGGAAGTTGTTGCCAACCTTTGCCAATAGAACAAATACAAACGAATATGAACTACGGATTTGTAAAAGTTGCTGCCGCCGTGCCGCATGTACAGGTAGCGGATTGTTTTTATAATATAGATAAGATAGAAGGACTTATGCGAAAAGCTTCGAAAAAAGGCGTACAGGTAATCGCCTTCCCCGAGTTATCTGTCACCGCCTACACCTGCCTCGACCTGTTCACCCAAAAAACATTAGTCGATGGCGCAGAAGCAGCTCTGCTTAAGCTACTCGACAATACGGCCGATCTGGACATCTTGGCAATCGTCGGTATGCCACTACGAACGGAAAACCGACTGATCAACGCCGCCGTGGTCTTTCAGAAAGGAGCCATACGGGGAGTTGTCCCTAAAACATATTTGCCCAACTACAAGGAATTTCAGGAACAACGCTGGTTCACCTCCGCCACCGAACTGCAAAAATCCACAATCGAAATCGGAAAAAAGGAATACCCGCTCGGCAGCCACTTGCTATTCAAATCAGGACAACTCACGATCGGCATTGAGATTTGCGAAGACCTTTGGGTTCCCGTCCCCCCCAGTTCGCTATTAGCAATGGAGGGAGCCAACATCATCTTCAACCTGTCGGCAAGCAATGAGCAGATCGGTAAACATGCTTACCTGCGTTCCCTGATCTGTCAACAGTCCGCCCGCTGCATGGCCGGTTATGTCTATGCCTCCTCTGGTTTCGGCGAATCGAGCACCGACCTGGTATTTGCCGGTAACGGGATCATTGCCGAAAACGGCAACCTGCTTGCCGAGTCTCCCCGTTTCACGATGGAAGAGCAACTTACCATCAGTGATATCGATATAGAGACTTTACAAAACGACCGCCTGGCAAATACCAGTTTCATGTATGGGGCATCCGATCTGCTGAAAGAAAAGGTACAGATCGTAGACTTCCAACTACAGGTTCCGGACAGATTCAGCCTGACACGTCCGGTCGACCCACATCCTTTCACTCCTTCCGGAGACACTTTGAAGGAACGTTGCGAAGAAATCTTCCAAATACAAGTAGCCGGCCTGGCAAAACGACTCGTCCATACCCACGCCCAAACAGCCGTTGTCGGTATTTCAGGCGGTTTGGACTCCACGCTGGCTTTGCTCATTACCGTCATGACCTTCGATGCCCTGAAAATACCTCGCAAGCAGATCATAGGTATCACGATGCCTGGTTTCGGTACAACCGACCGTACCTATACAAACGCTTGTGATCTCATCCGTTCCCTCGGCGTCACCCTGAAAGAAATCTCAATCAAGGAGGCCTGTCTGCAACATTTCCGCGACATCAATCATGATCCGTCCATTCATGATGTGACTTACGAAAACAGTCAAGCACGCGAACGAACCCAATTACTGATGGATATCGCCAACCAGAAGAACGGTCTCGTCATTGGCACTGGCGATCTCTCCGAATTGGCACTCGGATGGGCGACCTATAACGGCGACCACATGTCAATGTACGGGGTGAACGGAAGCATCCCGAAAACATTGGTCAAAAATTTGGTCGAATGGGTCGCCAACAACAAGGTAGACAACACTTCCCGCCTCACCTTGCTGGATATTGTCGATACGCCGATCAGCCCCGAACTGATCCCGGCAGACGAAAATGGCAATATCAAACAAAAGACAGAAGACTTAGTCGGTCCGTACGAACTACACGACTTCTTCCTCTACCATTTCCTGCGTTTCGGCTCCCATCCGTCCAAAATTTATTTCTTGGCACAGAAAGCATTCGCAGGCATCTACGACAATGCTACGATCAAGAAATGGCTTTACATCTTCTTCCGCCGTTTCTTTCAACAGCAGTTCAAACGCAATTGCCTGCCGGACGGTCCCAAAGTCGGTTCCGTCAGCCTTTCGCCACGTGGAGACTGGCGCATGCCGAGCGATGCTGTGTCGCAGCTCTGGTTAGAAGAAACAGAAAGAATCAACATATCGCCGGACTGATATTCACCCGGCAAAACACGAAACTGTAAGTGCCTGTTTTAATTTCTTCAAAAAGTTTCTTTCAGCCTCTTTTGAGTTTCTTTCCAGTCTGTTTTTCTGTTTTTATTCGTCACATAGCCTGCTATGCTCCTTATAAAAACAGGAAAACATCCTCAAAAACAACCCCAAAAGAATGCTGAACAAAATTTAAACAGGCTCTAAAAAACGAAGTCGAATAGAGTCAATTAAAAACTCGGAGCAAATAAAAAAGGCCATCCTCACGGACAGCCAATCTTCATTGTTAACCTTAAATCTAATACCATGAAAAACACGATGCAAATATAGAGAGTTTATGTTATACAGCATAACGATACCTCTAAAAAATACTCCTCATTAACTTGATTTAACCATTTTATGTTCTATAACATAGTTTTCCATACATTCTTACCCTGTTACTCATACAATAACAACCGCTATGTATGTTAAAACAAAACGATCGAGTCTAAAAAAGGCGACCATCCACAGACAGTCGCCTTAACTTAAATCTTAATGAATAGAAATGCTTACTTACCGAAACGTTCTTTCAGTTTAGCCAGCATGTCTTGTGTCATGGAATCCAAATCATATTCTGGCTTCCAGCCCCATTCCTCACGAGCACATGTGTCGTCCAAAGAATTCGGCCACGATTCAGCGATAGCCTGACGCAACGGATCTACATTATATTCCATCTGAAAATCAGGAACGTACTTTTTGATGTTGCTGTAGATGATTTCAGGATCAAAACTCATGGATGCGATATTGAAAGAGTTACGATGAACGAACTTCGTTGAATCAGCTTCCATGATTTCAATAGCGGCACGCAAACCGTCCGGCATATACATCATATCCATGAATGTACCCTGCTTGATCGGACATACGAATTTTTCACCTTTGGCAGCCGAGTAATAAATATCAACCGCATAATCGGTCGTCCCTCCCCCCGGAGGTGTGACATAAGAGATAAGTCCCGGAAAACGAACGGAACGAGTGTCAACGCCGAAACGGATATTATAGTAGTCACTCAACAATTCGCCGGAAACTTTTGTAACACCATACATAGTACGCGGGTTACGAATCGTATCCTGAGGAGTCTTGTCTTTCGGAGTGTTATTGCCAAACACACCGATTGAACTCGGCGTGAACACTGCACAATGCATTTCACGGGCAACTTCCAATACATTAAACAAACCACCCATACCGATTTTCCAAGCAAGCTGCGGTTTCGCTTCTGCTACGGCAGACAGCAATGCCGCCAAGTTATAAATCGTATCTACCTTATATTTTGACACAGTCTCAGCAATCTGCTGTTCGTTTGTAATGTCGACAATTGCAGAAGGTCCCGATTCCAGCAGTTCGCCTTTAGGCTCCTGTCCGGGAATGTAACCTGCTACAATGTTTCCACCGTAGATACCTCTCAACTTCATGGTTAACTCTGATCCAATCTGACCGGTAGAACCAATTACTAATACATTTTTCATTGCGTTTGATGTTCTTTTAAGTTTTTCGGAAGCAAAGGTATAGAGAATAAAAACATTCCGGTATCAATTTCTTGTATTTTTTTAGCCTATATATTCAAAAAAAATATGACCTTTGCCGTATCAACAGACAAATCAAAGGCAAAAAAAGACTGGTTTTTAAATAATATTTTGCCAATTGTCTGCAATAAATAAAATATAATTGTCAACTTAATTAAAAATACTAACAAAAAACAAAGTTATGTACGGTAAACTGAAAGATTTCCTTACTCAGGAATTGGCAAACATCAAAGCTGCCGGATTGTATAAGAACGAGCGTATCATCACCACTCCTCAAAGAGCCGATATTCAAGTAAACGCAGGAAGCGACGTTTTGAATTTCTGCGCAAACAACTACTTGGGCCTGTCTGACAACCAACGTCTGATCAAGGCAGCCAAAGAGGCTATGGACACACACGGATACGGCATGTCATCCGTCCGTTTCATCTGTGGGACACAAGATCTGCACAAACAACTGGAAGCCGCGATTTCCGACTACTTCAAGACTGAAGACACGATCTTGTACGCTGCTTGTTTCGATGCCAACGGCGGTCTGTTCGAACCCTTGTTCACAGAAGAAGATGCAATCATTTCCGACGCTTTGAACCATGCTTCCATCATTGACGGCGTACGTCTTTGCAAGGCAAAGCGCTATCGCTATGCCAACGCAGACATGGCCGACCTGGAACGTTGCCTGCAAGAAGCCCAAGCACAACGTCACCGCATCATCGCAACGGACGGTGTGTTCTCTATGGACGGTAATGTGGCTCCAATGGATAAGATCTGCGAACTGGCAGAAAAATATGATGCCCTGGTAATGGTCGACGAATCTCACTCTGCCGGTGTCGTCGGTCCGACAGGACACGGTGTAGCGGAACAATATAATGTATACGGAAGAGTTGATATCTTCACCGGTACGTTAGGTAAAGCTTTCGGAGGAGCCATGGGCGGATTCACAACCGGAAAGAAAGAGATCATCGACATGCTGCGTCAACGCTCTCGTCCTTATCTGTTCTCCAACTCTGTCGCTCCCGCCATCGTAGGTGCCAGCTTGGAAATGTTCAAGATGCTGAAAGAAAGTGACACTTTGCACACGAAACTGATGAACAACGTCAGCTACTTCCGCGAAAAGATGTTGGCTGCCGGTTTCGACATCAAACCGACTCAGTCTGCAATTTGCGCCGTTATGCTGTATGACGCTAAATTATCTCAGGATTTCGCTGCCAAGATGCAGGAAGAAGGTATCTATGTAACCGGTTTCTATTATCCGGTAGTACCGAAAAATCAGGCCCGTATCCGCGTACAATTGTCAGCAGGCCACGAAACAGAACATTTGGATAAAGCGATTGCTGCATTTATCAAAGTCGGAAAAGAACTGAATGTAATCAAGTAAGTTTGTTCTTAAGCAAAATAGCAAAGGCTTGATTGCCGTTGGCTTGAGCCGATGGCGATCAAGTCTTTTTTATTTAATACAACTATTCTTCAAAATAAAAGAATTATCTTTGTCCTATCACAAGTAATTTTTTATGCAACTCAGTAACTATCATAGCCATTGTACATTTTGTGACGGGCGGAGCACGCCGGAAGATTTCGTCAAATTTGCTATCGCACACGGGTTTCGCGCCTACGGTTTTTCTTCCCATTCACCATTACCGTTCGAAACATTCTGGAACATGTCAAAAGATGATATGCCCGAATATCTGATAGAGATAGAACGGCTGAAAAAGAAATACAGCAAGCGGCTGGAAATATATGTAGGACTGGAAATCGATTTTTTAGACAAGAGCTACAACGCGTCCATCCCTTACTTCCGTAACCTGCCGCTCGATTACCGCATCGGTTCCATACACTTTCTGCCGGTCATACAACCACTCGCAGAAAAGAATATGGTGTGCATCGACGGTTCTTCCCGAGAATACCAAAAATCAGTCAACACCTATTACGGCGGGGATATCCGTAAGATGGTCGCCCATTATTTCAACTCCACACAGCAAATGATCGAGGCTGGCGGGATCGACATCGTCGGTCACATGGACAAGATTTACATGAACGGCCACAAATGCGAAGGCTTCGACCTGCAAGCGGACTGGTATCAAAAACCGCTCAACGACTGCTTGCACCTGATTGCCGAAAAGGGCCTGATGGTCGAAGTCAACACGAAAAACCTCGTGAAGAAACAAGAACTCTATCCACACATCGACTATCTGCACCGCCTACGCGAGTTGGATATCCCAGTGATGGTAAACTCCGACTGCCACTATCCCGATTTGGTGAACGACGGTCGTATGGAAGCATTCGAACTGCTGAAAAAAGTCGGGCTCAAGTCGACTCGCGAACTCGTCGGCGGACATTGGCAGGATATAGCAATCTGATACATTTGTAACGAGATTGCAACATGTATTTCATTTTATCGAAATACGGAACCATTTCCTTTGCACAAATAAATTGTATTTGCATCATATAACAGACAAAAATTATGGATATGCCGAAGATTCTCGTAGTGGACGATGAAGAGGATTTATGCGAGATCCTTAAGTTCAATCTTGAAATAGAAGGGTATGAGGTAGACACGGCTTCCAGTGCCGAAGAAGCGCTGAAGACGGATATTACCTCTTACCAACTGTTACTTTTAGATGTCATGATGGGTGAAACATCAGGATTCAAGATGGCCAGTATCCTCAAGAAAGAAGAGAAGACGGCCGATATCCCCATCATCTTCCTGACAGCCAAAGACACCGAAAACGACATGCTGACAGGCTTCAACTTAGGAGCCGACGACTATATATCCAAGCCTTTCTCCCTCCGCCAGGTAGTAGCACGTGTGAAAGCCGTACTGCGCCGTACATCGGACAAGGAGAAAGTGCAAGAAGACGAATGCCTCAGATACGAGACCCTATCACTTGACACGAAGCGCATCAAAGCATCTGTCGACGGACAGGAAATCCCACTCACTAAAAAGGAGTTCGAAATACTGAAGCTCCTCCTCGAAAACAAAGGGAACGTGTTCTCACGTGAGGAAATCCTTTCCCGGATATGGAAAGACGAAGTATATGTACTCGACCGCACCATCGATGTAAACATCACCCGCCTGCGCAAAAAGATCGGACCATACGGAAAGAACATTGTGACACGCCTCGGTTTCGGATACTGTTTCGAAAATTAAAAATCCAAAATAATTTCTTATTTTTTTAGAGCCTGTTTAAATTTTCAATCTAAATAAGTATATGGTCAAGATAGAATCAACGACAAACAGCAGGATACCTTTCAGCCAACGGCTTTTCTGGTCGATATTCGCCATGTTCCTAGGGTTCACGGTTTGCTTCTTATTGTTCCAGTACCAGCGGGAACGAGAATTTACTCAGGAGAAGTTGAATAACGTGTTGGGGAATTACAACTACCAATTGTTCCGCCGTACGCAACAGGCCGAGAATATCAACAAGGTGGTCCACCAGTTTATCAACGACATCCCTCAAAAAGAACTTCGCGTGACCATTATCGATCCGGCGGGAAAAGTACTGTTCGACAATAGCGGGGCCGAAGAGTTCAACAACCATAACGACCGCAGCGAGGTGCGCAAGGCACGCCTCTACAATGAAGGGTTTGCCATCCGCTCGTCCAACTCGACCGGGAAACGCTATTTCTACACGGCAACAAATATCGACGGATACACCTACCGCTCCGCCCTACCCTGGGCCCCCTACACACAACAAGCGTTGACTATCGACAAAGATTTCATTTACTTCATGGCGTTAATGACACTGATATTCTTTTTCGTCCTCTCCCGATTCACGCTCAGCATCGGGCGGACGATCTCGAAACTACGCGATTTCGCCCTGAATATGGAAAAAGACCGCATGCCGGAAAACAAATATGTCTTTCCAAACGATGAACTCGGAGACATTTCGAAAAATATCGTCGGACTTTACCACCGCCAGCAAAATGCCAAAAACGAACTTTCGATGGAACGTGAAAAACTGATCAAGCATTTCCAGTACGCGAAAGAGGGCTTCGCCATGTTCACACCGGAAGGGAGAGAAATATTGTCCAATATCCAGTTCGTACAGTTCGCAAACCTAATTTCCGACATGCAGATACGACAGTCGGAAGACACGATCGACATCCCGGAACTGGAACCGATCCATCAGTTCCTCTCCAAAAACATTCCGGACACGAACTATAAACGGAAAGTGTTACGCGAATCGGTCACAGTGGACAAGAACGGCAAGATTTTCCTGATCGAATGTATCCTATTCCTTGACAACAGCTACGAAATCTCCATCAACGACATATCCCGCCAAGAAGAAGAGAGCCGGATGAAACGACAACTGACGCAAAACGTAGCACACGAACTGAAAACGCCTCTCAGCAGCATTCAAGGCTACCTCGAGACGATCATCAATAACCCGCAGTTACCAGACGATAAACGCCAGTTCTTCCTCGAACGCTGCTACTCGCAGAGTACGAGACTCACGGGACTGCTACGCGACATTTCGGTGTTGAACCGCTTGGACGAGGCTTCCGAAATGTTCGAACTGTCAGATGTGAACATCCGGAAACTGGTCAACGAAATCGAAAAAGAATGTTCGAAGGAAATGGAGGAAAAAAAGATCACGACAGAAGTGATCCTGCCGGATAACCCGACGATCCATGGTAATTATTCACTGCTTTATTCAATCTTCCGCAACCTCTACGACAATGCGATCGCGTATGCGGGCGAAGGTATCCATATCACGGTCAACTGCTACAAGGAGGACCCTAAGTTCTACTATTTCAGCTTCTCGGACAATGGCTCCGGTGTATCGGAAGAGCACGTGAACCGCATCTTTGAACGCTTCTACCGCATTGACAAAGGCCGCAGCCGCAAGATAGGCGGAACCGGCCTGGGACTCTCCATCGTCAAAAACGGCGTGAACTTCCACAAAGGCCAAATCTCCGCCAAGAGCGGGCTGGGGAAAGGAATGATGTTTTTCTTTACATTAAAGAAAAATGTTTAACCCATTATTTTAAACAGGCTCCTCCATAGTAAGAGCCTGTTTAAATTTTGTTCAGGAGCAACAATCATTTAGCATGACCATATCGTCCATATTTCATCCTCATTGATCACCCTTTTTTAATTATTCTTTACGCTCCCTACCGGATTCGCATTTGCGGCCTTCCAGCTTTGGTAGAAAACAGCAAGAAAGGAAATGATGAGACAAAATAGGCCTGCAACAAAGAAAATCAACGGACTGAGCGTGATCCGGTAGCTGTAATCCGACAGCCATTGACGCATGAAATACCAGCTCAGTGGAGTCGCAATCACAAACGCAATTCCAACATAGACAAGAAACGTACTGACGAGGCGGAGCAGGATTCCCTGATTGTCCGATCCGAACACTTTGCGGATCGCTACCTCTTGTGAACGTTGTTGAATGAAATAGGTTGACATCGCCAATAGCCCCAACAACGAAATCAAGATCGCGATGCAAGCGAAGATCACCACGATCTTAGCCAAACGAATCTGCGAATCAAAATGCATCTGGATGTTTTGGTCGATAAACTGTCCTTCGAAAGGAACACCCGACACCTCCTCGAAGACCTTACGCACAGACTCGTATGCCTCGACAAGATCACCCTGTACCTCGATCACGTAGTTCCACGGCCACCAGTCAGATTCCGTCTTCCGGAAACGAAACATCACCGGCGAATTTTCCTGCGTGATATTCCGAAGCTGAAAATCGCGAATCACTCCTAAGAGCGGAACCGCTTCTTCGCCCCATTTAAAAGAAGGAGCATCTTCCAACAATCCCATCTGTTTGAAAGCCAACTCGCTCAAATACCAGCCACCACCGGAGTTGGCCACCCGGTTATCCGACTTGATCTTAAAACCAAAAATATGGTAAGCGGCACTATCTACCTGTATCTGCTGGAGACTGAGTGATTTTCCCTCAAAAGTCCCGCTCATGTTGTTCGTCCCGCTCGAAGGTGTTCCGTTACTATGACCAACAGCCTTGACCAGCGGCAGTTGCCGTAAGAGATTTTCCGCTCGTTCCATCTCGCTCTTCGACCGGAAAACATTAACTGCGTTGATGATATTCGTTGTGTTATAGCCCAAAGGTGCGTGAATCAGATGGTCTATCTGAAGATACATCGTCAGTGAAGCGGCAATCATAGTGATCGTTATCACATTCTGGAAAGTAATAAAGATCTTGCTGAACACCATCTTCGTCTGTCGACGGAACGTCCCACGCACCACGTCGATCGGCTTCGATGATGAGATCAGGATGGCCGGAAGCAACCCCGACAAAACGCCGGTCAGCAAAATTACAACCAGGATCATCCCGCCCCAAAGCGGAGTTGCCAACACATCGAGCGTCAGCGGAACCTGCAACAGATCGTTGGCAAACGGAAGGGCCGCCTTCGCCAATAGCAGGCCGATCACAAAGGAAACAATCGTCAGAAATGTCGCCTCCATCATCAGTCGAAGAAACAGTTCCATACGCGAGGAACCCAGCAACCGACGTGTAGCCATTTCCTTCGCCCGTTGACCCGCCTGCGCCATAGTCAAGTTAATATAGTTGATGATCGAAAAAATCAAAATCAAGATACCGACCGACATCAACACCAGTGAAAAACGTTTATCTCCCCGGCCCAAACTATGGACATTCACTTCTCCGAAATAAATATCCGAAAACGGGACGACACGTACCTCTTTCATGAACTCGTACTTGTAAAGTCAATAACGTTCCTTGAAAAATGCCAGAATATCATCCGTCCTGCTCTTCAAGTCTGTCCCCGGCTTCAACAGCAGGAAACCGACACAGGAACCGGCGTTTCCCGGATTGTTTTTCGCCAAAGAATCATTGAACTCCGCCATCCGCTCAATACGCACCACTATATCACACGAGCGGATTACCGAACGATTAATATCTTCCATGACACCGGTCACCGTCACACTTGTCGAATCGCTGATACGGAAGCTCTTCCCGACAGGATTCTCTCCATCGAACACCTTCCGGGCAAAACTTTCCGAAACGACCACGCCATAAGGATCTTCCAACAACCGGTCGCGGTCACCGTCAAGCACTTTGAATGAAAAAACATCGAAAAACGTCGAATCTGCATACACAAGATCGGCAGTCAACTTCTTGTCCTCATAAAAAATTTGTCTGCTCTTTCCCTGATCCGTAATGACCGGACAGACTTTCTCTATCTCCGGATAACGTTCTTCCAGCCAATAAGAAACCGGAACAGCCGATTCCAAAAACTCTTCATTACCGACCACCACGATCCGGTCATAATTTACCTGTTGCTTGTCGATATTCAATTCCCGTTCCACATATACCGCAATCAGAATTACGAACATCAATGAAACGGACAGCCCAAAAACATCAATTATAGTGTACCCTTTATTCTGACCCAAAAATTTCAAAAAAGATTTTATGTTTAACAGATTATTCATCAGAAAATTATGATTTATACGGCTCTCACGAACCAAATTAGGCTTAAAAAATTAAATAAATTCATTTACAGACGATACGATACTACCATCAAACAAGTTGATCACGCGGTGAGCGAAACTCGCATCATGCTTGGAGTGCGTCACCATGACAATAGTAGTCCCTTCCTTGTTCAGTTCGGTCAGAAGTTGCATCACTTCGGCACCGTTCTTGGAATCCAGGTTACCGGTCGGCTCATCAGCGAGAATGATCTTCGGGTTCGAAACTACAGCACGAGCGATAGCTACACGCTGCTGCTGACCTCCGGAAAGTTGCTGCGGGAAATGACCAGCACGATGACTGATATTCATACGTTTCAATATTTCATTCACCATTTGCTTGCGTTCGCTTGCCTTCACATTCAGATAAGTAAGCGGCAACTCCACATTCTCAAATACATTCAGTTCGTCTATCAGGTTAAAACTCTGGAATACGAAACCGATATTCCCTTTACGCACCTGTGTACGTTCTTTCTCTTTCAAATGTCCGACTTCCTGGCCTGCAAGATAATAGTTTCCCGATGTCGGGTTATCCAATAACCCCAGGATGTTCAACAAAGTAGACTTGCCACAGCCTGAGGGTCCCATGATTGCCACAAACTCACCATCCTTTACTTCCAGCGACACACCGTTCAATGCGATCGTTTCCACCTCTTCTGTACGAAAAAATTTACTTAATCCTTCAATTTTAATCATGACTGTATCTGTTTTTATTGTTATTACTTCTTCTTGCCGATAAATAGGCAAACAGCGTGCCAAAGTAAATAAATCATTAATTTACAACATCATAAAGATTTTGAAATTTCCCGAGAGTGTCTAATTTTTAGACAGTAGTGTAAAAATATTAGACACTCTTTTATCAGCTTACAAGATTTTTCATCCCCATTCGCTCTCCTCTTTGAAGTCAAAACGTTCGATTTTCGTGACTTGTATCTCTCCGTTCCGAAGCATATACTCGTTTCCTTTGTATTTTTTGTTCAAATCTTCCAATGAAAAAGAGATATCCGAAGTTCCGACTGCAAAACGGTAGAAAGACGGCATAACCTTATCGTCGATTTTCGACTCCATCACTTTATAAGCAGCTTCCTTGTCCTTTCTGAAGGCATTGAGAAACTCATCCAGCAATTTCGGATTATCCTTTCTCGAAAATGTAATCGTGATCACCTCTTTTACCGGTTTCTTCGTTTTCCGATCCTTGTCGTAGATCACATCCACATTAACCTTTGCCATCGACTCGCATTTTTTCATCAATGCATTCAGATTCGCCTGTGCCAACAGATCGCCAGACCAGCTCCCTGCCATCAGCAAGGCGGCTGTTAAAATAAGATTTCTTGTTTTCATACTTTTATTATTAATGATTTATGAATTATTTATCCTTATATTCCCTTTCCAATTTCTCTACATCCGATTCGAACCGTTCGACCTCCCGCTCCTTCGTTTTCAGCTCATGCAGGGTTTGCCTGTACTGCCGCAAAGAACGCAATGCCAACCGTTCTTTTTCGTACTGTTTCTTTTCCGCCTGCCGGATCACCTCATCCAACTCACGCGCCACCGCTTCGGGTATCTCCGTCTTCACGCCGTTACGGATAATGTAGCTGCCGGCATAGGGGTTAAACTCATCTTCCTTGCCACTGTCTCCCTTGTTCAAGAATAAAAACAACAACAAAGAAGCGGCCACGGCAGTACCTATCCAGAACCACCTTTTGAAGAAAGGGAATTTGCGAACCGGCATGGCGGCCTCCTCCCCCTTTTCCACCTCACGGGCGATGCCGGTCTCAAAATAACCGAACACCGGTTTATAGTCATTCAGATGCTCCGGCAAATCCGGGCGGGCGAAGAAGGCATACAGCTCCTGCTCCTCGGTATTGGTTGTTTCCCCTTCGAAGAAACGTTCCAACAGGTTTTCGATATAGGTATATTCGTCTGCTTTCATCTTGTTACATTTTTAAGAATAGGTCCCTGACTTTTTTACGTGCACGCGAGAGATTCACTCGGACAGCTTCAGGCGTACTGCCGGTCAATTCTGCAATCTCCTTCACTTCGAAGCCATCAATATGCTTCATCCGAAGTATCGTCTGCTGGAGGCCGGGAAGCTGTTCCATGATATGCATCACCTGGCTGACACTGTCTTTCTGCTCCAACATGACATACGGATCACCGTCTGCCGCAAGCATCGCCGGGCCGGGCAACTGTTCCGGTCTGTGCTGGAACGCCCGGAGACGGTTCAGGCAAAGATGTTTCGTGATCTGTACGGCAAGTGCCTCCACGCTGTCGTAGCGTTCCAGTTCATCGCGGATATACCACATCTTCAGGAAAACCTCCTGTACGACATCCTCCACATCCTGCGGGTCATCCAACAAGCGGCGGGCACATCCCGACAACTTTCCCCTGAGCGGTACGACTTCTATTTTAAACTGTTCTTGTTCCATTCTATTTAAAGAGACACGCCACGCAAACAAACGTAACATGATTTATTGAAAAAAATACCCGGCAGGCATTTTGATTCACCTGCCGGGAAAACGACATCCCGGATTATTCCGATTTAATATTTTTCACCGGATTCTCGTTCGCCACATACCAGGAACAAAGCACGACGCAGAAGCCGATCACAGCCAGCAACGCCAAGCCGCCCAGGATAAAGATGAAGACGTTCAACGATATCTTTTTTCCTTTATCTTATTCCGCCTTAAGGCTGTTTACCGGATCATCATTTACTGCCCTGCAAACGCGATAAACAACACAAACAATTATAACCAAGACTACTAATGCTGCTCCTGATAAGAACAACCACCACGATAACGGAATCTTGGCTGCAAACTGCTGTTGCCAATGTTCAGCCACGAAATAAGAACCGACACTTCCTATCAGGATTGCGGGGATAGCGATCTTCATGATATCACCAAGGAAAAGCGACAAGATATCCTTCAATATTGCTCCGTTCACTTTACGGATTGCCAGTTCTTTACGCCGGCGGTTTATCTCGTCGTTGGTATAACCGATCAAGCCGATAAGGGCAATAATCAAAGTAATAGAACCTCCAATCATCACCTGGTCACGAAATTTCCGCGCATCACTGTAAACATCTTCAATCAATGCCGAATAAACATCAAGCTGCAGATCCTGATCCGGCACTAATGTATTCAATGTGCTACGAACTTCCATCAGAGTTTCAGGCGTCAATGTTTTAAACTTAACAGCTAATATGGAACTCGGACGTTTCCGGTAGAACAAAACCGTAGGGCGCTCATCCAAATCGACCAGCGAGCCAATACGATAATTTTCGAACACTCCACAGATACGAAAATACTCCACCGAACCATTCCCGCTATGCTCGGACACCCATATATATTTACCGACCGCACCATCGGACCAGTCTGCAAACTGCTGCATTTTTTCAACAAAAGCACGATTCACCATTATTTCTTCCGAGTTATCGACATTCTCCGTAAAAGAACGGCCTTCAATAACCGGGACTTCCAGCATTTCCAGATAACCATTGCCACAGTAATATTGATCGATAATATTGAACAAATTACGGTTATCATTCGGCAACTGGATATTATTACCTGAAAAATTCGGTCCTATCGGTAACATATAGGAGGTCGTCACCATTTCCACCGGAGCCAAACGTTGAATTTCTTCTACCAATTTATAGCGTCTTGTCGAATCGACAGCCGAAATATCCGAATAAGCCAACCGCTCATAAGCATATCCCGGATTATCATTCATCATAAAATGGTATTGACGCCCCACAACAAGCAACAAGCATACCAGCAATCCGACCGCGACGAATTGCAAAAACAATAATCCCAACTTCCAAATGCGACGGCTTTCTCTGAAATTACGGAATACCGATGCAACCGGAATGCGGGCAAACAACAAGCCGGGGACATAAGCCGTTGCCCCAAAAACAAGGACACAAATTATCAATAACAACAAAGCACCTTCCGAAAATAACAAAGTACCGGCCGAGACATCCAATAATTGCCGGATCAAATCACGTCCGAGGAAAACCAGAAAAACAGCCAATAAGAGTGCCAAAAACATGTGTACCAATGTTTCTGAAACAACAATGCTATGGATATTCCTTTCAGATGCACCATAGGATTTGCGCACCGCCACTTCCTTTGCCCGATTGACAATAGAAGAAATCGAAATCAAAATATAGTTCATGACTGCCGTAAACAATAAAGCAAACGCCAATATGGCAAGCATTTTCACCAGATTTCCAACGCTTTCATATTTTGCATGCATCTCCAACAAAGGCTTCATTCCGTATTCAAGTTCAATACCGGCCTTCTTCAGTTCCTCCATATCCACATGTCGCTCAAACATATCCCGTATAGCCGGCTTCAAACTTTCGGGTGTAACACCGGGAGCCAAACGAACATACGTCAAATAGCGGTCGTTGCCCACCCATCTTTCACGGCTCCACTTAGGAAGCCCTTCTATTGATACCAATATATCATACCGTAAATGAGAATTTTCAGGGATATCTTCGAATACACCTTCAACATTGATTTCCGCCCATGAATTTTTGTCCAAAACAAGCTTCAGACCGTTTACCTGATCGATGCCCCCTAATTTTTCAGCTAACGAACGAGAAATCATGGCTCCTCCCGAATGGGACAACACGTTCTCCGGAACCCCGAATAAAACCGGCCGGGACAGGACTTTGAACACATTTGTATCTCCAAACATCACGTTACCAGCCGTATAACGAATTTTATCCGGAGTAGTAAAGGTAACATCCCCACCCTCCAAATAAGTCAATCGTGTCGCCACTTCCACTCCCGGCACTTCAGCCTGCATGCCAGGTGCAACCCCACCTGAAACAGCCCCATGCTCATGCGTTTCACCATCATTCATATTAAAATTTTCCACCAACCGGTAAATCCGATCCACATCCGGATAAAAACGATCGTAAGATTGTTCGAAATAAATCTTTGCAACCAAAATCAACGCAACCGCTAAACCTACACCCAACGAAAGAATCCTCATCCCATTGTGCCGCCCTTTTCTAAAAAGCGAGCGGAAAGCAATCTTCAAGTTTTTCATATCTATATTCTTTATTGATTTAACTACACTATTACAGCAAGATATATTCAAAAAGTATGCCAGTCCTATTAATTATTTAGTAATCAGACATATAAATATTTAAACCAACTATCAGAGTGTCCAATTATTTGACAATGATGTACAAATATTGGACAATGTGTAAATGAGCCAAGGTTTCATATATTTTGTGTATTTTTGATACAGTCTGAGGTTATTTATTTGACTGTAAACAGATTAAAAAGAATCCGCGTGAGGTGTAGGCAACAGATAAGAAATCAGTAAGCCTCTGTGGAACCCCATGTTTCTCACGCTTGCAAGAGATCAAGGTATGGAAAGAGAAAGAGTTATTCGACAATTAGGGACTGAACCTATGTAATTCATACATAGATTCAGTCTCCATTAAACTACTCCATTGATTCCCGAATAATACGCGAAGTTTCTTTCTTATACTCCTTGCGGTCATATTCAGATCCTCTGCACATCCAGCAACTACACGGAGTTCCTGTGGTTTTGTAAACTTGCGCCCATTTGTCTTTTGCCAACTCAAACCAGTGCGGATGCTCATAATAACTTCCATCTTCACGGATGATACAATGACCATAAGCGGCATATAAAATCATACGAGCTTTAAACACACGAGCCATTTGTTGGCGTCTCCAAAATTTGTTTCTTTTGTCCATCGTCTCTTTCTATTAAAGTTAGGATGAACAATGATGTTATTTTGGTAAGACTTAATATATCCATAATTATTGTGTATTTTAATGTTTCATAGCCTTTGTGAAAACCTCGCAAGCCGTTCCTTCAACAATTCGCCATACCCTGTCGTATAATCAAGAACAGGCAATGCCGATACAATCCTTGTAACATGTCAGCAACAACGACATCCGGTCAAGAATACTGATGTCTGTATTCCGCAATGCAACATCCAACAACCATCCTTCAGGAACCAAACTACCGAAAGATGAGTAGAAAGATTATTCATAGCATCATGCTTTATACCTTCTCGGGTACAAAGCTAACATAAATATTCGATATTATATCAGAGTGGGTATAATTCAAGGAGAATTCTCCGTATTTTTGCACCATGAAACGAAACATACTTGCTCTCTACCTGATCAAACTGTCCAAATGGTTCACTTTAGTCATGCCGATCATCGTGCTGTTCTACGAAAAGCACGGACTGGGGCTACAGGATGTTTTCATCCTGAAAAGCATTTATTCGGTTGCGGCAGTGACATTGGAAATTCCGTCCGGCTACTTGGCTGATGTGTGGGGGCGGCGCAAATGTCTGATATCGGGATGTATCTTGTTCTTTTTCGGATATTTATGTTACTCATTCACCTCCACATTTACGGCATTCCTGTTTGCCGAAGTGCTATTGGGAACGGGACAAACATTGGTGAACGGGGCGGACTCGGCCTTGCTGTACGACACAACCGCACAATACAAAAAAGAGAACTTATATCTGCGGTACGAAGGACGCATCACCATGATCGGTAATTTTGCGGAAGCTTTGGCAGGCATACTTGGCGGGTTGCTGGCGGCGTATTCTCTCCGGCTTCCTTTTTATAGCCAAACGATTATTGCTTTTACCGGTATCCCTGCGGCATTCGCGCTAAAGGAGATAAACCGTTCGAACAAAATACAAAATCCGGTTGGCGAAATTGTGCGGATCATCAAATATTCATTAGTCACCAACAAAAAACTATGCTATAACATTCTGTTTTCCGGGATCATCGGGGCGGCAACCCTCACGATGGCCTGGTTCGTGCAGCCGGTGCTGATGTATCTGAAAACTCCCGTGTCCTGGTATGGCGTCATCTGGACCGTATTGAATCTGACTGTCGGTTTTGCAGCTCTCTGGTCAGACCGCGTGGACAGCTATTTCGGCCCGCGTAAGATGGGAATCCTCATCCTTACGGTGATCGTCGGCGGATATGCCGCGCTCGCTTTCAACCTGACATACGCCGGCCTTGCCATCCTGCTCGTCTTTTACATCTTCCGGGGGTTTGCCACTCCTATCCTCAAAGGCTACATCAACCAGATGACCTTTTCCGACATGAGGGCGACAGTGCTCTCCATCCGCAACTTCATAATCCGCCTGATGTTCGCTGCTATCGCCCCCTTTATCGGTTGGCTGAATGACATGTATTCCCTCCAGGTTGCCCTGCTCGTTTCAGCGGGGATCATATTGCTGCCGGGAGGGATACTTCTGGGGCTTCAGTTTAGGAAAGAAGTTAAAAAGGGGACATTACGCAGGAACAAGTTATCCCATAATTTACAATAACCCCTATTTGGATCTTTTTCTATTTCGATCCAAAATACCGATCATTCGGGTTTGACATTTTTTACACTGTTAATCCAGTTTTACTGACAATCGAAAATACAAAGTCGGCAGATAATGGATATATGCAGTCTTTATGACAAGTAAAAGAGAGAAAAAACAACATTTCGGAAAACCTGAACTACCGGAGAATGGCTTGTAGCAAAAAAGTCAGGGGACGAACCCGAGTATCCAAAACTGATTTCGAGGCTTTATTGTGACGACGACCGTCTTCGTTACAATAAAGACCGTCTTCATCGCGACGAAGTCCATCTTCATATAAAACGAAGACGGTCATCATGGAAACGAAGACGGTCGTCGTCACAATAAACAGCGTACCTCATACTGAAAAACTACTTTTTCCAACTCAAAAGCAAGATTTCAGTGCTACTTATAAAGGATGTATAATATTGTAAAATAAGCAATATTATACAAGAACCCAAGACAACCGCACCAAAAACAGCCATCAGCGAAAAAGATGCAAAAACAGGGCATAAAAGTACCTCCAACACGGCGGATAAACATCCCCACATCCCCGGAAAGGTCTCACACAGACCCGGGTCTGCACCTCTCCCACACCCGGGTCTCCGTGGTGGGTACACCCGGTTCCACAAAAGCTACTGAATATCAGTGGCTTTTATTTAGGGGGCACTATTTTGGGGACTTTTTATTAAATAACTTCATTGCTTCTTGTTTTGCCGAGTCGGCTATGTCGATGTATGGTTTCATTGATTTGTAATCGTTATTTCCCGTCCATTTCATGACGACTTCCAGTTGTATGCCCATCATTAGGGCGTTGCAGATAAATGTACGTCTTCCGCAATGGGTCCCTAATAGTTCATATTTTTTAAAAGTTTCGTCTATTCTTTTGTTTCCTTTGTAGTACGTGATAGTTACAGGGGCGTTTATTCCGCATATATAGCCTACTTCTTTGATGTACAGGTTCATTTTTTGGTTTGTTAATACCGGTAGTGCTTTATTTTCAGGGTATTTCATGTTTTTGTACTTGTCGAGTATCTCTCTGGAGTAATCGTTTAGCTCGATTGATATCGTGTCTGATGTTTTGACGGTTGTTATGACTATTTTGTCGTTTATTATATTGTGGCGTTTGAGATTTGCAACGTCAGAGTATCTTAACGATGTAAAGCAGCAAAAGCAAAATATATCCCTTACCCGCTCCAAGTATTTTTTATTTTCCGTAAATTCGAAGTAATATAATTTCATAAGTTCATCCCATTCTAAAAAAATTACTTTCTTTTCCGTGTCTTTTAATTTTGGCGAAAAAGTTTCGAAATCTCGGTTGCTATTATAGCCTTTTAATGTTGCCCATCTCATGAACCATTTTAAAAAGCTTATCTGTTTTTTTATCGTGCTGTTTCGAAGGTCTATATCGTCCCTTAAATATGCCATAAAATCATTTAGTCCTGATTCTGTCAAGTCTTCAAAAGAAATTGTGTTATTGAATGACATAAGGTGTTTTTTTAGGGTGTTTATTTTTCTATATGTGGCTGCAGACCAACTGTTTCTGAATCCAGTTTCTTTTGTAAAATTATTGAATATCGACCATATATTACCACCTTCGTTTGCATCGTTTTCGCATACCCCTCTTACCTCTTTTATAAACAAAGATTTGAACTCTTCTTTTGTGGGTATCTTGTTTTCCAAATTGAACTTGTTGAATATGTTTTCAACTGCTGTTTCGTATCTGTTTATTTCGCGATTAATTACAGATGCTTGTATCTTTTTTTTGCCGTGAGTTGTGTTGTTTTTGCAACGTTGGGTTTCGGTGCTCCATTTGCTTACGTCGACGCGGAAGCCAACGTTAAAAGCGACGATATTTTTCCCCCATCGTATGCGGATGCGCAGTTTTGCGTCTTCTTTTCCTTTTTCCTTGTCAAGCAGGAAGATATGATACCATTTGTTTGCCATAAAATATATATATATAATTTGATATTATTTTCTGAACAAAAATATTTTTTGTTTTGTTTATTTATCAAGCAGCTTATGGTGGCGGCCTTTAAATCAAAAAAACATGGAACAGCAAGAATCTATGGAAAGATTCCCGGGATTAACGGAGAGTCAAATATTTGACTTAGCAGAGCTTGGAATGTCAGTGCTCAATATCTCAAGCTCGGAAAACCTTGTGTCAGAATTAATGTATGTATCCAAGGAGGTGCTATGTTCGGAGTCGGATATCGCCGAAAAAACACGATATTGTGTCTCTGACCTAATGGGCATTGCCATTTGTATTCACGATTTTGGCAATAAGATTAAAAAGTTATAATCTTTTCATACAGCCAAGTACTTTGAACACGGTCATTATCATTTCTTTAGGTAAATCTTGTACGCCATATTCCGGTGATTTGCTGGAAGGGATCAGAGAATAGCAATCTTTATTTTGAGATGGCCCTAATCTTTTGATTGTACGCATTTCATTTTTTGTGACTATGGCGTATATTTCGCCGTACGGAAGGAATGATATATCTTCAATTTTTTTTAGTGCTATTATATCACCATGTGTTATTTCAGGTTCCATCGAATGACCTGTCACGTTGCACCAGCATGTAGCTTCGTTGTATTTTGGGAAATCAATGAGATATTCCGGCACTGTTGTCTGATCATTTATTACCACATCGAATCCTCCAACGAAATCAACGTTGTAGTATGGAACCCCTTTGTCATCGCTTTTTACAGGTAAATTAGATTTGACTGCATTTTCTTTTTTGAGCATGGACCCTTCGCCTGTTAAAACCCATTCAGCGGATAATTCTGAGTAAGTTCGCAGTATTAAAGAGGCTACTTCGGCGGAAATATTCTTTGTGTTGGTGATATAACTTCTTGACACCCCAATGCTTTTCTCAAATGCGTTTATTCTAATACCTTTATAATCAATAAATTGCATTATTCTATCCTTTACACTCATAGCTTATATTGTTAATTGATGTTATTTACTCGAATATATTCAGCAAAATATTTTCATAGTTCGAAAATACTCATCATATTTGCAAAGTCATTTGAAGACTGCAAATATATAATATAAATGTAATATACAAGTGTATGAAAGAAAAAAAGAGATTACCAATCATTATCACCCCATTTGGGAGTAAACAAAAAATTGCAAAGGATGTAAAAGTTTCGAGGGAATTTGTTAATAGGTCTTTGAGCTATACATCTAATTCGGAAAAAGCTAAGAAAGTCAGATCTATAGCTTTAGAAAAATATGGTGGTGTTGAATCTTATAAGGAGGTAGAAGCTTAATGTATAGTTTGGACACGCCTATATGGCAATTGACTGTTGGCGAATTTATTGAGTTGCAAAAGAAAAATGCAATCAATATATCAAACGCAGAACCTGCTGGAATCCCCAAAAGAAATTTGGTATATGGGATATCCGGGTTGGCAAAGTTGTTGAATTGCTCAAACGCTACGGCTCAGAAAGTTAAGAATAGCGGAAGAATAGACAAGGCATATACACAGGTAGGTAGGCAAATTGTATTTGATGCCGATCAGGTGATTGACCTTTTGAAAAGTAACAGAAAAAAGTAACTAAAAAATGAACAGGGAAAATATATACTTTTCGCATGATGCAAATGCAATGAGTGACCCAAAATGTATGTTGCTTATTGAGCAACTTGGAATGGAGGGTTACGGGATGTTTTGGGGTTTGGTAGAAATGCTCAGACAGCAGCCTGAATACAAAATGTCGTTACTGCTTATACCGGCATTGGCAAATAGATTTAAGGTATCTGAATCAAAATTAAAGACAGTTGTGTCGGCATACGGGTTGTTCGTAATCGAAAACGATGAGTTTTTCTTTTCCCCCTCTCTTCGCGAAAGAATGGAATTGATGCTTGAAAAAAGAGAGAGAAGGGTAAATGCGGGTAAATTGTCAGGTCAAGCCCGAAGAATGAAAGCTTTGAACATAAAAAATGAACAATGTTCGAACAATGTTCAAGCAATGTTCAAGCAATGTTCGAACAATACTGAACAAAGAAAAGAAATAGAATTATCTACTACTAACGTAGTATCTAATTCTTGTATTAGTGATAATAACAAAGATAGTTATAAGGATAAAGATAGTTTAAAAGATAAAGAGAGGGGGGATTTTGAAAAGTCGGAATCTACCGATTCCTCTAAGTCGAAGGCCAAGGCCTTCTCCCCTCCTTCTGTGGCAGAAATCGAATCTTATTGCAAGGAGAGAAATAACGGGATAGACGCCGAATGGTTTTACGATTTTTACCAGTCGAAAAACTGGATGGTAGGTAAGTCGAAGATGAAAGATTGGAAGGCGTCTGTAAGAACTTGGGAAAGGAGAATGAAGAATGAGAAGAAAGAACAATCAAGAAGCAACCAGTATGAAGAACTTTAACCTGCCGTCGGACAGAGAGGTGGAATCAGCCGTCCTTGGGATGTTGCTGATAGAGTCTAACGCCATCAACACAGTTTCGGACGTGTTGACAAAAGAGGTTTTTTTTAACGAGGCAAATGCCTTGGTATTTGATGCTATACAACAGGTATCAAAGGATGGCGATGTTGTCGACATGATGCTGGTAGTGTCTAAGCTGGCCAGCATGGGCAAGCTGGATGATATAGGAGGACCGTTTTATATAGCCAAATTAACGAGCGAGGTTGCGCTGACAACTAATTTGCTAAACCATTCGCTGTATCTTAAGGACTTATATATGGCCAGACAACTTATACTCTCCGGCAATAAAATCATGGCGATGGCGCTTGACAGGACGCAGGACGTCGAAGATACGCTATATGCCGGGATTAAAATGCTCGAAAATATAGCAAGCGAAATGACGTTCGGAGCGAATACAGCCGATTTAAGGGTGCTTGCAAAAGAAAGTATGTCGATGTACGAGAAACGGAAAGAAAATCGCTCAGAGGGCAAAAAAACGGGCATTTTGACGGGAATAGATAAATTGGATAATACCCTGTTCGGGTTGAAAGGGGGGCAACTTGTCATTTTGGCGGCTCGTCCGGCGATGGGTAAGACGGCTTTTGCGCTTAACATAGCGCGGACGGCTGCTATGTCCGGCCATCCTACGGTTATATTTTCACTTGAAATGTCGGGGGTAAGCCTATCTGACAGGATGTTGATAGCGGATGGGGATTTTAATGCTACGGCCTTTCGAAAGGGAGCATTAACAGAAAAAGAGGAAGCGGATCTGTCACGATCGGTTGATGGTTTGGGATATCTGCCTATAACAGTTGATGAAACATCCGGTATCCAAATACAGCAGATAAGTTCCATTGCGAAAAATCTGCGCCGTAAGGGAAAATGTGAACTGGTTATCATAGACTATCTCCAGCTCGTAAAAATAAAGTCGGATAACAAAAACTATTCTCGCGAGCAGGAAGTTGCTGAAACAACGAGGTTTGCAAAGGGGATGGCTAAAAGTTTGAATGTTCCTGTGATCCTGCTTTCGCAGCTTTCGCGAAAGTGCGAGGAGAGGCAGGATAAAACGCCGATATTATCCGACCTTAGAGAGTCCGGTAGTATCGAGCAGGATGCTGACATAGTGTTGATGCTCCATAGGCCTGCTTATTTTGACCGTAACGAGGAGCAAGGCATGGGGATAGTAAGGGTTGCGAAAAATCGGGACGGTCGTACCGGAGATATCAAATTCCATCATAATAAGACATTAACGAGGTTTACGGATTATGATATCCCGTGCCCATTTTAAACAGTAAGATATGGCTAATAAACCGGCAAAAAAAAGAGTCCGCCTGTATGGTGTCCAGCGGACAGTGCGTGACAGGTCAAAATGTGATCGCCCGAGGTCCGATGCCCGCTACCATACATGGCGGTGGACAAAAGAAAGCAAGGCTTTTAGGGATGCACATCCCCTGTGCGAAAATTGCCTCAAAAAAGGGTTGTACGTGCCTTCCGAGGTTGTGGACCACATAATACCTATAGCCATACATGACTTTTGGGATGAGTCTAATTGGCAAGCATTATGCGCAAAGTGCAATGTGGCTAAAGGTAACAGGGATAAAAAAATAATAAATAGCAGAAAATATGAGCGTTAAAAAGAAAATTATAGAAATCAGCCCTCCGGACTATTGTTTCGATGAAGAGACTTTAGAATTTAGTGATTTTGTTTGCAATAAATGTAATGGAAGAAAGGTTTTTGTTACAATTAAAGGTCATAACAAATTTGAGTCGAAACAATGTCCTTATTGCGATGGGACAGGTAAGATTAAGGCGGTTATTAATATTAAATGGAAACCAAGTAAAAGTAATAGATATGACAATAAGTGAGTTTGAAAGAACGGAATGGAAATCAGGCATGTTGGCTGATATAAATGGAAATCAGGTTGAGATTGTTTCCGTAAATCTTCACAATATGGAAATATGTGTTTTATATGGTGACAGAACATATTGGATTCCTTGTTGTTTTGTCAATTTGGTTAATAATTAAAATTAAAAGTTATGGTTGTATTTATAATTATATCGTTAGTTATGTCCGTGGCTTCATTGTTTACTTTTTTTGTATTTATGAAGGTGTTATTTGAACAACAAAAGCAACAAGTGGCATTGAATAAACGATGCAAAGAATTGGATAGTAATTTGAAGCCTATTCGTCTTTATTTCATCGTTAAAAACTATAATATTTGCATCCGTAATGAAGATTATGAATGTGCCGGAAAGATCTTGAATATTATAAAGGAACAGTTTCCGGAGGATTATGATAAGATGGGGTTTAAATGTTAAAAAATAAAATCATAGATATTATACCGAAGTCTAAGTATTAATTAACAATTAAAAAGAAGTGAACCTATGACAATAACGGAAAAGAACGCAGAGTGGATAAAACAGCAACGCAAAAGAATGATGACGGCTGTTTCAGAATTGGCCGGAATTTTAGCTGCCGCAAATTTTGATCTGGTTTCAAGCCCTAAATATTTAATCGAATTTGAAATGGGCATGTCAGGAAACTGTATCGAAATTAGAGTATATGATGATAATGATGTAGTTGAAAAAATAGACTACTGGAATATGAATTGTATACTTGATGATCCGTTCGGCGCCTTAAACAAGGGGTACATTGAAGAGAAGGTTACGGCATTTCTTCGCGAAATAGCTCGAATGAAATTGTGTGCAGAAAAATATATCAAGCTAAACCAGCAAAAACAAGAAAGTAGACAAAGTAAATGTTAAAATACTAAAGAGTAATGAAACTAAGACAAGCTAAAAAGATCATGAAGAACTTTCGAACATATTCCGAAATGATCTGGGTGTACGGAAGTGGTCGAGTAGAAATAGCATGTAACCGAATGTGCCGGTATCACTCAAAAACAAATGAAAAGTTTAAAAAAATCTATCAATTGGTAAATGAAAATCCTATAGCTTTTGCACAAGCAATAAGATTAATATCTAAAAATAAGTGAGATATGATAATACCAACAATATATTATACTTTGCAATGTGATCGTTGCAAAGAAATATTTGAGAGTTCGGAAGGATTTATAGGACAAGTTGATTCGGATTCTGTATGGGATGATGCTGAACATTCGGATTGGATAGAGTACAAAGTAAAGCATTATTGTCCCAATTGTTATATTTTAGAAGAAGAGAAAGACGAGTACATTCCTCTTCCTGCTTACCCTAAGTCTATCTTTAGGGTTGAAAAATTTCTAAAAACCTATGTTGGTTTTAAAGATGCGATCATAAAAGAATACTCCGGACATTTTATTGTTTCGGTTCATCTAAGAAACAATGAGCAATTTCAAAAAGAATTTCTCGAAATGATACGTTTTATACTAACTTTAGAATCATGGTCGTTTGAAGTCATTCCTGCTGAAAAATATAGTAATAGTACTCTTGTAATTAAAATAGAAAAACATTAATAATTATAACAAAAAAAGATTATGGAAAAGAATGAAATTTTAAACAGCAACTGTTATGTGCGCTGTTCTGCTGCCGGCAACCCTAACACCCCGGTAGATGCGCTAACTGAGCTTGCCAAGGATAGCGACTGTTATGTGCTCCGTTCTGTAGCCGGGAACCCCAACACCCCGGTGGATGCGCTAACTGAGCTTGCCAAGGATAGCGATTGTTATGTGCGCTGTTCTGCAGCCGGGAACCCCAACACCCCGGTGGATGCGCTAACTGAGCTTGCCAAGGATAGCGATTGTGATGTGCGCTATTATGCCGCCGGCAACCCCAACACCCCGGTAGATGCGCTTACTGAGCTTGCCAAGGATAGCTACTGTGATGTGCGCCGTTCTGCCGCCGGCAACCCCAACACCCCGGTAGATGCGCTAACTGAGCTTGCCAAGGATAGCGACTGTGATGTGCGCTATTCTGCCGCCGGCAACCCCAACACCCCGGTAGATGCGCTAACTGAGCTTGCCAAG
>ERZ777011.1214-NODE-1214-length-29410-cov-5.658729_pt1 | contig 29410 bp, 25 predicted proteins | sample MGYA00374964_ERZ777011 | MGnify/ENA primary metagenome ERZ777011 (study PRJEB29310, sample SAMD00008975) | mouse gut metagenome | study: EMG produced TPA metagenomics assembly of the Metagenome analysis of fecal microbiota from mouse which was promoted... | reverse complement strand
TGTGGCTGGACGGAAAGGAGATTACTGTGGAGCCGTTTTCGAAAGAGCAGCTGGATGAGCTGATCGCCTATGTGGAGTCCGTGACCACAATTCCCTTTGAAGATGAAAATGTGCTGAACATCATCAGGGAAGAAATGGGAAGCTATTTTTCCGGACAAAAGAAGGCAGAGGACGTGGCGGCGGTGATTCAGAGCCGGGTACAGATGTATGTGCAGGAGAATCAGTGATGGAGGATTGATTTAATTTTATCTGACAAATCTGCCCGGAAGGTATCTGGCGGGTAACAGGTTCTGGAGCAAAAATTTTATACCGGCAGCGTTGCAAGCTTGATACCCCGTTGCCTGCGGCGGGGGTTGATGCCGGCCGGCGAAAAATGATTTTATATGCGTCATATATTGCCTCCAATCCTTAGTAATAGTGTGAAGGGAATGAAGATTTTCTAAGTCTGCAAGAGGGGGCAAGCCCACCTCTTTAAGACGCAGACAAAGAAAATCTAAGTCATTCCCTGAAGAATCGCAAGAGCGGCGATTCTTCCTGTGCGGTTTCATGGATTGTTTGTGCCGTCTCCGACGGCACTGCCGGCTGCGCCGGCATGTCGGGAAGTGTGAAGGGAATGAAGATTTTCTAAGTCATTCCCTGAAGAATCGCAAGAACGGCGATTCTTCCTGCGCGGTTTCATGGATTGTTTGTGCCGCCATCAGCTGCACTGCCGGCTGCGCCGGCATGTCGGGAAGTGTGAGAGGCATTCTTTACGGATGGATAAGGAGGTGACGGAATTGGAAGACGGCAAAATTATTGACTTGTTCTTCGAGCGCTCGGAACAGGCAATTACGGAATTATCAAATAAATACGGAACTGTGTGCCGCAGGGTGGCAGGGAATATTTTACGGAATGACTTGGATGCGGAGGAATGCGTCAATGACGCATACTTAGGAGCATGGAATACGATACCGCCCAGGAGGCCGGATCCGCTGCTTACCTATATCTGCCGGATTGTACGAAATCTTTCCATTACCAGATACCACGCCAATACTGCTGTGAAACGGAACAGCTTTTATGACGCTGCGCTGGATGAGCTGGAGGAATGCCTTCCGTCGGCAGTGACTGTGGAGTCGGTGATGGATGCCCGGGAGCTTTCTGCGCTGCTGGATCGGTTTCTGGGAACTCTTGACAGAGAAAACCGAATCCTGTTTGTGCGGCGTTACTGGTATTCCGACCCTGTTTCGGAGATCGGGGCAGCATTTCACATGAGCAGCAACAGTGTGTCTGCCCGCCTTTCCAGAATCCGCAGGAAGCTTAAGGGCTATCTGAAAAGGGAAGGGTATGATCTATGAGGGTGGAAATATCTGCACTTTGGAGAAGACACTACCACAGCACAAGGGGAGGTGGATTTATGAATCGGGAAATTATTTCTCAGGCGCTGGGCAATATTGATGCCGGGTATATACAGGAAGCGGCGGAATATGATTCCGGTGAAGGCGCTTTCAAGGAGAAGGCGGCAGGAAAGGGAACATACAGGAAAAAGGATTTCGGTAAAGGCGTTGTCGAAATTAAGGATTCCGGTAAAACCGCTTCCCGGAAAAGAGGGATTCCCGGAATTTTTGCGGTATCTGTGGCGGCCGGGGTTGTTCTGTGCTTTGTCGTAAGCGGTATCGCCTTTTTCAGCTCTTCCCGTAAAGGCAGGATAATCGTCTATGCCCGGGAGACGGGAGAAGAGATTACGGCAGCAGGGGCAGTCCTGCATACCGGCAGTATCAGCGACAGTGGGGAGATGAAAGGGCATCCGCTGATGTTTTATCTTTCCGGGGAGGACATTGCATCCGTTCGTTTTTCCTGTAAAAGGGAACAGATTTCTTTCATGGACTGGACGGAGCAGCGGGAAGAATATGGAAACGCGCAGAATTTTACCGTTTTTTACGGGGAGGACGAAAGAGAATATTACTACCTGACGGTTGACTGGATTCCGAATACCCTCATCCGGGAATTGACAGATAGTGGGGACAGCACCATTGCCGGCTTGCCGGAGGAAATGCGCAGTGATATAATTGTAATGGAGATCACCTTTGAAAACGGGAAGACTGCCACGAAGGCAATTACTGTTTCTCTGCTGGAGGACGGGACGTTTTTTGCGGCTTTGGAGGATTACAGGATCGGCGAGGCGGATGCTTTTGTGCGGCGGCCTGACAGCCAGGCAATTCCCAGAGACATTCTGTATGCCCAGGGAGACCGTGCAGCGGAAGGGGCCGGCGAAGTGACGACCGGAAGCTCTGCAGACGCACCGGAAATGATTCGTGTGGGAGGCAGATTATATAAACGGTCTGCAGGTCTGGAAGAATCTTATACGGCGAAGGAAGAGGAGCTTGTCTATCTGGGGAAGATCGCAAGCAATGTTACTGACGGCGGGAGCTCTGCCGGAACGGAAATGGGCGCTGACGGAGAAGAAAGAGACGCTGACGGTACGGGGATATGGGTTGAAAACGAGGTGCCGGAAGAAGATTTCCAGGCGAATCATCCGATTGTAGGGGCGGAGGTTTATCAGTACGGGGAAGACATTATTGTCAGGGTGGATGGAGAGTACCGGCTTTATGAACTTGAGGTGCAGGGAGAAATAAGGGCGGTGGCACAGGAGGAAGTGCAGGGAGAGAACGTATGGCATGGAGAGGATGCCGTAGACGGGGACAGCCTGATGGCGGCGGAAGCGGCCGCAAAAGATTACTATACAGGCACCGTTTTTGGGGTCGTGTCTCTGGAAGTGAAGGAACAGACGGCGGAGGAGATTGTTTTCAGTGTCCGGGTGTCGAAGGGGGGCGTGATCCAGGAGCCGGACCGCAGTATAACCCTGCGGCGGGAAGATGGAAAGTGGAAGGTAGTGAATGAGGGGTATTAAAGTGTGAAGAGAATTTCTAAGCCCGCAAGGTACGCGGACTAAGAAATTCTAAAGCTTCACACCGAAGAACGCAAGCGAGCAAGCTCGCTTTGAGCAGCGTTCTTCACAGATTGTTTGTGCCGGCTGCGCCGGCATGTCTGGAAGTGTGAAAGGAATGAAGATTTTCTAAGGCTGGAAAGTACCCAGCCTAAGAAAATCTAAGTCATTCCTCGAAGAATCGCAAGAACGGCGATTCTTCCTGCTCGATTTCACGGATTGTTTGTGCCGTCTTTGACGGCACTGCCGCCTCCGGCGGCATGTCGGAAAGTGTGAAAGGGGAATAAGAATGTGAAGGTTGTGATTATAGGCGGTGTGGCTGGCGGAGCCACTGCCGCCGCCAGAATACGCAGATTGGATGAACAGGCTCAAATTGTGGTGTTTGAACGTTCGGGATATATCTCCTATGCCAATTGCGGCCTGCCCTATTATATAGGGGATGTGATTACGGATCCGGAAGAGCTGACACTTCAGACTCCGGAGAACTTTTTCCGGCGGTTCCGGGTGGATATGAAGGTGCATCATGAAGTCACCGCGATCCGCCCTGATAAAAAGACTGTCTCGGTTAGAGATCTGGTGACAGGAAAGGAATTTGAGGAAAGCTATGATAAGCTGATCCTTTCTCCCGGTGCAAAGCCTGCACAGCCCAGGCTTCCAGGCACGGATGTAGATAAGCTGTTTACCCTGCGGACTGTGGAGGATACTTTCCGCATCAAGGAATATATCAACCGAAATCATCCCCGATCTGCCGTTATTGCAGGCGGGGGCTTCATCGGTCTGGAACTGGCGGAGAATCTGCGGGAACTTGGCATGGAGGTGACTATCGTCCAGCGTCCGGGGCAGCTGATGAATCCCTTTGACAGGGATATGGCGTCATTTATCCACGGTACAATGCGCAGGCACGGCGTTAAGCTGATGCTGGGATATACTGTGGAGGGATTTGAAGAAAAGGGTAACGGTGTGGATGTTCTTCTGAAGGGGGAGCCGCCCCTTCATGGAGATATGGTGATTCTGGCAATCGGTGTGGTTCCGGATACCCGTCTGGCCAAAGAAGCCGGCCTTGAGCTGGGGATCAAAGGCAGCATTGTTGTAAATGACCGGATGGAGACTTCCGTCCCCGATATTTATGCCGCCGGTGATGCGGTGCAGGTAAAGCACTTTGTTACCGGGGCGGACACGTTGATTTCTCTGGCAGGCCCTGCCAATAAACAGGGACGTATCATAGCCGACAATATCTGCGGCGGCGACAGCCGATATTTGGGAAGTCAGGGCAGCTCGGTGATTAAGGTGTTTGATATGACGGCAGCGGTTACCGGTATTAACGAGACAAATGCCGGCAAGGCCGGGCTTAAGACGGATACTGTCATTTTGTCACCAATGAGCCATGCGGGTTATTACCCCGGCGGCAGGGTGATGACAATGAAGGTGGTATTTGAAAAAGAAACTTACCGCCTGCTGGGAGCACAGATCGTGGGGTATGAGGGAGTGGACAAACGCATTGACGTGCTGGCGGCCGCCATCCATGCGGGGATGAAGGCCACAGAGCTGAAAGACCTGGACCTTGCGTATGCCCCGCCTTATTCTTCTGCGAAGGATCCGGTAAATATGGCCGGCTTTATGATTGATAATATTGCGGAAGGCATGCTGAAGCAGTGGCATCTGCAGGACGAGGCAAAGCTTCCCCGGGACGGCAGCGTGACGCTTTTAGACGTCAGAACAGCCGGGGAATATGCCGGTGGGCATATGGAGGGATTTCGAAATATTCCGGTAGACGAACTGCGGGAGCGTCTGGAGGAAATCGACTCCGACAAGCCGGTATACGTTATCTGCCAAAGCGGCCTGCGCAGCTATATTGCCGTTCGCATTCTGGAGGGAAGCGGATTTACGGCATACAATTTTTCCGGCGGTTTCCGGCTTTATGATGCGGTGATGAATGACCGGCGCCTGGTGGAAACGGCGGCAGACTGCGGTATGGATAAAGCAGAAGCTTCTGTATAGAGGGCAGCGGCATATCAGAGCGGCGTTGGTGATATGGAGCATCAGGCAGGTATTTCTCCGCATACACTATTATAAAAGAAACGCCGCGGGAGGGCGAATGTGCCGGACTGCCCGCGGCGGAAGGCGGGGGAGTACAGCAGATGAATCAGAAGCTGGAAGACCTTTTGCAGCTGGCGCTGCAGACATCGGAGGAGACAAGGGAAAGGACAGAGGAGCTGAATGTAGGGTTTAACGATATTACCCGGAGCTGGGAGTTGATCGTAAAATATCACGGCAGCCTGGATGTGCTGGAGGCCCTGAACGTACAGGTTGAATATCTGATTGCCGGATACGCCATATTGACTGTGCCGGATGGTCTGGTGGAGCGGGTGGCGGAGCTGGAGGAAATTGAATATGTGGAAAAGCCCAAGCGCTTTTTCTATGAGGTGACAGATCCTGTTACGGATTCCTGCATACGGCAGTTATCCGGGCAGGATCTGTCTTTGACAGGAAGAGGGGTGCTGGTGGCGGTACTGGACAGTGGGGAGCGTGTTATTCTATTGTCAGGTTAGCAAAACCTCAGTAAAATCAGGAGGTTCCGCTGATTTAGTCCTACGAAAAAGTGCCGGATAGGTGGTCATTTTTGAGTGAGGACGGGCCCGCTCCAGCAATCAAAAAGAATATTTGCAGTTATTTAACACAAGGCAGATTGACTATCGGCATCTGGCAGGGTACTTATGTGCCCATTACAACTGAATAATGATTTAGGTGGGACTAAATTAGCTTTCTTTCGTGCAGGCTCCTTTAGTCCCGCTTTTTTTCGCCCGGAAAAAGGCCGGAAAAGGATAATGCTGGTAAGAGGCTGATTTAGCCACCACACAGGAGCAAAGGAGGTAGATGTAAGGTTCTGTTTTTATCCAGATTCAATGTAACCAGATAACAGATTTAACAACAGAGAGGAAACAGGCAAATGGGCAAGGTTTTAGGAATCGTAAACAGAAAGGGTGGCGTAGGTAAGACCACGACCGCCACGACCCTGTCATATCTGCTGTCTAAGGAAGGGTGCAGGGTGGCATTGATTGACTTTGACGGGCAGAGGCACACGACCAAGTTATGCGGGGTGGCGGCGCCGGAGCAGTTGACCGTGACGATCTATGACATTCTGAAATGTATCGTGATGAACGAAAAACTGCCGGACAGTGAGGATTACATGATAAGGACGGAGACCGGGGTAGACCTGATCCCGGCGAACAATAAGCTGGACAACTTTGACAAGCTGATGTGCGATACCGATTTTGCGGAGTACAAGCTGAAGGAATTCGTAGATACCATTAAAGAGCAGTACGATTACATCCTTATCGACGGGATGCCGAAGATGGGGACGGCCATGATAAATGTGATGATATGCTGTGACAGCCTGCTCATTCCGGTGCAGTCGGAGACGCTGGCGGTGGAGGGAATGGCGGAGTTCCTGCGGGCATTCCACAGGATCAAGAGCCACGCCAACGCAGGATTGGAGATCGAGGGCATCCTGATCACCATGGATAACGAGCGGACAAGGGTATCTAAGCGGGTGAAGGCGCAGTTACAGCAGGCGCTGGGGGAGAGGGTGCGCATCTTCACCAACAGCATTCCCCGCTCGATCAAGGTGCCGGAGGCCGTGGAATACGGCATGACGATCTGCGAGTATGAGCCGGACAACCCGGCGGCGAAAGCCTATGAAAAATTTGTAAAGGAGTTGATGGGAAATGGCGACAAAGACACCAAAAATACCGGCAAGGGCATCGAAAGCACCAGTGAACACATTGCTTAATTCCAGTCTGGACGGAATGGACGATTTGTTTGACTTTCAGACCAAGGAGCAGGCATCACAGCCGGGGCAGGGAGGGACCGGGGCGGGACTGGCGGAAATGGAATTTGACCGTATGGAGCCGTTCCCTGACCATAAGTTTAAGCTGTATACCGGCCAGAGGCTGAATGACATGGTGGAGAGCATCCGGGAGCTTGGAATTCTGGAGCCCATCATCCTCTGGAGACAGGAGGACAGGTATACCATACTGAGCGGGCACAACCGTGTCAATGCGGCAAAGCTGGCAGGGCTTACCAAGGGTCCCGTTGTGATCCGGGAGGATCTGACCTATGAGGACGCCGTTCTGATCGTGACGGAGACGAACCTGCGTCAGCGTTCTTTTGACGATTTAAGTCCCTCTGAAAAGGCGTACTGCCTGAAACAGCACTATGACGCCATCAAGAGCCAGGGCAGGAGAAATGACCTTTTAAAGGAGCTTGAAGAGCTCTTAAACCCGCATGAAAACGGGGAAAACGAGACTTCATTGGGAAACCCAAAGAAGTTGGATGCAGGAGCGGAAGTCAGCGGGGAATACGGGCTGAGCAGGGACCGTATCGCCCGGTATCTTAAGATAGCGACGCTTATCCCGCCGCTGCTGGACTGTCTGGACGCAAAGGCACTGGGATTTGAGGCGGCTTATGATATTTCTTTTGTGAAAGCGGAGCAGCAGCCATTGATCGCAGAACTGATCGTCAGGGACAATTACCGCATAGATACCAAAAAATCCGCCCTTCTGCATGATTATGCCAGAAAAGGAAAGCTGACCGAGGAACGGATCCGGCAGATCATTACGGAGGAAAAGTCCAGGAAACCGAAGAGCAGTTTACAGCCCATCAGGATAAAAGAGACTGTTATCAACAGGTTTTTTGACAATCAGCAGAGCAGGAAGGAAATCGAGGAAACGATCATAAAGGCGCTGGAGTTCTATTTCGCCCAGAGTGGCGAAAATACAGGGCGGCAGATTGGGTAGGGAGACTTATCTGGCAGACCTGTACCGTCAATCGGTGCAGGCATTGACACGGAACAGGACAGAGTGGATGGGGCTTTTGTCCAGCGTGTCAAAGTATTATAAAATGTCCTTTGACAAGAACGTGTTGATCTATGTGCAGAGGCCGGACGCAGGACTTCTTGCCACAAAAGCGGGCTGGGAGAGGCAGACGGGGCGGTATTTGAAAGCAGGTTCCAAGGGGATCGGCGTTGTGGACATGAATGCCCCGAAAGCCACGCTTACCTATTATTTTGACCTTGCAGATACCCGTGGCAGCTATGAGGGATTCCGCAAAGCCATGAGCGCTGTGTGGTCGTTGGAGCGGCAGTATCAGCCGGAAGTCCTGCGCAGGTTTCATGACAGGTTTGGGACGGACAGCGATAACATAGAAAATTGTCTGTGCCAGCTTGCCAGTATGCAGGCAGACTTATTTTTGGAAAAGTATCTTTCCCGTGTGGAGGTCAGGGATGAGGATAGTGTGCTGTACGGGCTGCCCACGGAGGCAGTGCAGGAAGAGTTCGCAAAACTGGTATCGGACAGCGCCGCCTATATCATATTTAAAAAGTGCGGAATCGGGACGGAAATTTTTGAGGAAACGGGAGCTTTTGAGAATATCAGCCATTTCGGGAGTCTGGAGCTGTTTATGGGGCTTGGATATTATGCCTGCGCCATAGCGAGGCCGGTGCTCTCAGAGATACACAGGCAGATTGAGGAAATCAAGGAAGAAAGGAGCCGGAGATATGAGCAGAGAGCCGTTAGCAAAACTGGAATACAGGAAAGGGGAGGACGGGATGCTGTACCCGAATCTCCGAATATCAGAGAACGGGGAACACGACCGGAGGCCGGCAGGGATGTTCGGCACAAGGTGGAAGGACTACATGCAGTCGAAACACCCTCAGAGGCTGTCGGAACTGATCGCCCTGGGGCAGATCAACGAGATGATGGACAAGGTGGACGCAGAGGCGGAGGAAAAGAAGGAGGCGCTGATACAGCAGCTTTTGAAGGTACAGCCCATGCCGGAGACCGAGGACACGCTGGAGAGGGCCGGCCACATGGAGATGATAACCAGGCAGGCGGAAGAAATCGTACTGCAGGAAGTGGCTTACCGGTTCCGATAGAAACGGAAAGGAATACAAAAGGCAGGGAAGAGGAAACGGCAGGGCCGGATCCTGAGAAAAGGAATGTTGGGGAACCCAAGGTGGAGAATACCGCCCAGGGTTCCTTTTTCCGTCTGGAGGAATCCGCAACAAAGGAGAATGTCAGGGAACTTGAGGATTGGGATGAGATACAGAGGCTTTTGACGGATACCGATGTATATCCCCAGGATTTGTATGACCGGATCAACCAGGTGTTCCGGCAGACGGATGCCGTGTCGGTAAAGCGGGATGCGGTCAGGGATATTTATGGGGATTACGGTTTTCGGAAGAGCGGGGACGGGACGAGGGGAATTGTGCCGGGAAGGGATGCAGCGGATTTCTTTTTCGGAAAGGACGGTTTCGTGCGCCTGTCATGGGATGTGATCGCTCATGTAATAGGCGGCCTTGTGCGGGATGGCGAATATCTTCCATACCGGGAGGAAGAGGATGCCATAGGTGATTTTGACATTCCGGATGAAAGGGATTCAGATGAGCCGATACCGGAAGAGCCTGTTTCGGGTGGGGCGGAAGATGCGCCGGCAGATACAGGCAGAAGAGACAGCGGAGGGCAGCTCAGCCTGTTTGAACTATATCTTAATTCTGATCAGGAGAGAGTAGAGGACGGCGACCAGATTCTTTCGGATGTAACGGAAGGAGAAGAAATGCCGGGATATATGCCGTTCCTGGTGGGGAGCCGGATTGCTTATGACAGCCGAATCTTTGAGGTGCTGGGTTATCTGGATGGCAACCATACGGCGGAGCTGGGGGACATTGAACAGATGCAGGGACCTGACCGCTATAAGATCCGGGAAAGACTGCCGGTGGCTCTGATCGAAAAGGCAGAATTGCTGAAATCTTTTTATACAGAGGCGGAATTGTCTCAGGCGGTTATTCAGGCGGTAGAGAGCGGGGATCCTGCGGAAGAGGCAAAACAGCAGGTAGCTGACATGGCCCGTATCGGGCAGGCAAATGAGAAATATGCCCTGGAACTGGCAAAGGAGGCAGAACAGCGTTTTCAGGACGGAACACTGAATTATCACTATCGGCCGGAGCACCGTCTGTATGAGGGCGGCCCCAAGGCAAAATTTCGGAACAATGTGGAGGCGATCCGGCTGCTTAAGCTTTTGCAGCGGGAGAACAGGATTGCAACCATGGAGGAACAGGTCATTCTGGCTCGCTTTGTGGGCTGGGGCGGGCTGGCAAATGCTTTGACACCCGGAAAGGAAGGCTGGGAAAAGGAATATGACGAGATAACGGAGCTGCTGACGGAGGAAGAAATGCAGTCGGCGGAGGCATCCACCCTGACTTCCTATTATACGGATCAGAAGGTGATCGGGCATATTTATCAGGCTCTGCACAACTTTGGTTTCCGCACAGGGAACATTCTGGATCCGGCGCTGGGGACGGGCAATTTTTTCTCGATGCTGCCGGAGAGCATGGGGGGATCAAAGCTATATGGGGTGGAGCTGGAGCCTATTGCGGGAGGTATTGCCAGAAAGCTGTACCCCCAGGCCGACATTTTGGTCAAAGGATTTGAGGACACAGAATTTTCGGACAGCTTTTTCGATGTGGTGGTGGGAAATGTGCCGTTTCATAACATCAAAGTCAGTGACAGGAGATATGACCGCCATAACTTTAAGATACACGATTATTTTCTGGCAAAAAGTCTGGATAAACTGCGGGCAGGGGGTATCATGGCCGTCATCACCACGAAGTTCACCATGGATAAGGAGAATCCGACTGTGCGGAAGTATATTGCTCAGCGGGCAGAACTGATCGGCGCTATACGGCTCCCGGAGAATACCTTTAAGCAGGTGGCGGGAACGGAGGTCACTACGGATATTCTCTTTCTGAAAAAGCGGGAGCAGGAGATCCTGCCGGATGAAAGGAATACGCCCTGGCTTTCTGTGGAGAAGGATGAAAATGGGATTCCTTATAACAGTTATTTTATCGACCACCCGGAGATGGTGCTGGGGACAATGGTGCAGAAAACCGGTATGTATGGGAGCCATGATTTTGTGACTTGTGAGCCATACCCTGATCAGGAGCTGGAAGATTTGCTGGAGCAGGCAGTGGGCAGACTCCACGGGCAGTATGAAGAGCCGGCCAGCGAACTTGCGGAGGATAAGGACACGGTTGTGAAGGAGTGGCTGCCTGCAGCGTCGGATGTGAAGAATTACAGTTATAGCAAAGTGGGCGACAACTTTTATTACCGGGAAAATTCCCGGATGTACCGGCAGGAGCTGACCGGCAAAAAAGCGGAGAGGCTGGATGGAATGCTGCGTATTCGTAGCGCTCTGCGGGAGCTGATGGACTTCCAGCTTTACGGGGATCCTGAACAGGGATGGGAACTGCCAACCGTGGAATATGAAGAAAAGCTGGCCGGCCTGCTGGGAGATTTAAACCGGGAGTATGACGGATACATAAAAAAGTACGGCTATCTGAATGCGCAGGGAAATGTCACGGCGTTCTCCAGGGATGCGGATGCGCCCCTTCTGCGGTCTATTGAGGCGGAAGTGGAGGATGAGCATGGGAAGAAGATAAAGGGTCAATATAAAAAGACGGCGGTATTCTTTAAGGCCACCATCCGGCCCAAGAGTATGCCCAAAACGGCGGACAGTGTGGAAGAGGCTCTGCGGATCACCCTGAACACCAGAGGAAAGTTTGATCTGGACTATATGCAGTACCTTTATCGGCGGGACGGCGCTATGTGCAGCAAGGAGGCCATACTGGAGGAACTGGGGGAGCGGGTCTATCAGGATCCCGCCAGATGCCTGGACGGTGACGCTGCATCCGGCTGGGTACTGGCGGAAGAATATTTAAGCGGACATGTCAGGGATAAGCTGGCGCAGGCCATACTTGCAGCGGAAGAGTTCCCGGAGCGGTTTGGCAGGAATGTGGATGCCTTAAAACAGGTGCAGCCGGAGCCCTTAAAGCCGGAGGACATCAGTTTTGTGCTTGGCTCCACATGGATACCGGTGGAGTATTACCAGAATTTCATGTATGAGAAGTTTGGAACCAGTGAATATAACCGGGAGAATTTTATTCAGATAGAATTTGCCGAATGTACGGGAGCCTATTTCATTACCCATAAGAATGCAGAGAAATATTCCGTTGCCGTGAACAGCACTTATGGGACAGAGCGAATGAACGCCTATGAGATTATGGAGAACACCCTGAACCTGAAGACAGTGGAGGTTAGTGACCGGCAGGAATATGAAGATCCCCAGACCGGTGAGGAAAAGGTGCGGTATGTGCTGAACAGAAAGGAAACTCTGCTCGCCAGGGAGAAACAGGCGCAGATCAAGATGGAATTTGAATCCTGGCTGTTTGCGGAACCGGAGAGAGGGGCGGCGCTGACTTCCCTATATAATGACCGTTTTAACAATCTCCGCCCCAGAACCTACAACGGAGACGATCTGATGCTGCCGGATATGAACGAGGCCATCACTCTGCGCAAGCACCAGCGGGATACGGTGGCTATGGGAATCTACGGCGACGGCAATCTGCTGGTGGCCCATGAGGTAGGGGCGGGAAAGACCATGACGGCCTGCGCCATTGCCTATGAGAGAAAGCGGCTGGGGGTGTGCAACAAGCCTCTGATCGCCGTGCCGAACCACACGCTGGAGCAGTGGGCCACAGAGTTCATGCGGCTTTATCCCAATGCCAACATTCTGGTGGCCACAAACAAGGATTTTGAGAAGGCGCGCCGCAGGAGATTTGTGAGCCGTATCGCTACCGGGGATTATGACTGTATTATTATGGGGCACAGCTCCTTTGAACTGATTGCCCTGTCAAGAGAGCGGCAGTTATCCGCCATAAGAGATGAGCTGGACCAGATCACGGAAGAAATAAACGAGATGAAGGCTCTCTCCGGGAAAAGCTGGACGCTGAAACAGATGAAGATTTTCCAGCATAATCTGCAGGAGCGTTTTGACCGGCTCTATAATGCGGAAAAAAAGGACAACATCATTTCCTTTGAGGAATTGGGAGTGGATAACCTGTTTGTGGACGAGGCCCATGCCTATAAAAATAATTACAGCTACACTAAGATGCAGAGAGTGGCGGGAGTGGGAGGGCAGAGCAGCCAGCGGGCCATGGATATGCACATGAAATGCCAGTATATCAACGAGATTACGAACGAACATGGTGTAGTGTACCTGACCGGCACTCCGGTTTCCAATTCCATGTCGGAGCTGTATGTCATGCAAAAGACGCTGCAGCCATCGGAACTGAAAAGCCGTGGACTGCTCATGTTTGACGCCTGGGCAAGTACTTTTGGCAGGGTGGAATCCTCGCTGGAGATTAAGCCCGAAGGATCCGGCTATCAGATGAAAAACAGGTTTGCCCGGTTTCATAATCTGCCGGAGCTGATGTCCATGCTGTCCCTGACGGCGGACATCAAGACATCGGATATGCTGGATCTTCCGGTGCCGAAATTAAAGACGGGAAAGATGCAGGTGGTGAAAACCTCCATCACGCCGGATCAGAAAGCCATTATGGAGGAACTGGTGGCAAGGGCGGAGGCAATCCGCAACAAGGAAGTGGACAGCAGCGAGGACAATTTCCTCAAACTGACAAACGAGGCGCGGCTGCTCTCCGTGGATCCCCGTATTCTGGATGAAACGCTGGAGAATGACCCGGATACCAAGCTCAATGCCTGCGCCGGAAACGTGGCGGAGATTTACCATGCCACGGCACAGAACCGTTCCACGCAGCTTATTTTCTGTGACAAAGGGACACCCAAGGCGGACGGCAGGTTCAATTTCTATCAGGCCATGAAAGCGGCTCTATTGGATCTGGGTGTGGAGGAAAAGGACATTGTCTTTATCCATGACGCCAACACGGACGCAAAAAGGGCGGAACTACTGGAGAAGGTGCGAAATGGGGAGGTGCGGATCCTGATGGGGAGCACCGAGAAGATGGGAACGGGACTGAATGTGCAGGATAAGATGATCGCTCTTCACAATCTGGACGCCCCGTGGCGGCCGGCTGACCTGACCCAGCGCAATGGGCGGATTTTAAGGCAGGGGAATGAGAACGATGAGGTTTCCATTTTCAACTATATCACGGAACAGACCTTTGACGCCTATCTCTGGCAGATTTTGGAGCAGAAACAAAAGTATATCAGCCAGATCATGACCGGGCGGAGCGCCCTTCGGAGCTGTGAGGACATGGACGAGGTGGTGCTGCAGTATGCGGAGTTCAAGGCGCTTGCGGTTTCCGATCCCAAGATCAAGCGGAAAATGGAAGTGGATAATGAGGTTTACCGCCTGCAGACACTGAAATCCGCCTGGAAAAACGAGCATTCGGACTTGCAGTTTAAGCTCACCCACTATTACCCCCAGGAGATCAAGCGGTGTACGGAAACAATCAGCCAGCGGGGAGCGGATGCGGCACTGTATGGAAAAGAGAAACCGCAGGACTTTGCCATTACCTTAAACCACAGGCTGTTTGACGAACGCACAAAGGCGGGAGAATACCTGAAAATGCAGATGGCATCACTGGGGCATGAGGCGGGAGAGGTTTTATCCGTCGGGATTTATGCCGGTTTTCAGGTGCTGTTAAAAAGGGGAGCGCTTTTAAATGTGATGCTCTGTCTGAAAGGGGAGGGCAGTTATCAGGTGGAGGCCGGCGATTCTGCACTGGGAAATATCACCAGGCTGGAGAATCTGGCGGATAAAATACCGCAATATTGGAAGGAGGAAGAGAAAAAGCTGGAAAGCCTGCAAAAGCAGTGTGAGGCGGCGAAGATACAGGCGGAAAGGCCCTTTGCGGAGGAAGAGAAACTGTCGGCGCTTTTAAAGGAGCAGGTGTCCCTCAATCTGGCGCTGGAGTTTGCGGAGGGAGAGGACGGGGAAACGCCCGGAAACCAAAAGACGGTCAGAGATTGTAATTACCGTATTTACCGTAAACTGCATAAACTGGCACAGGAATTGTTTGATGGCGCCTATACTTATATGAAGTTTAAACAGGATGGCTATGATGACCTTGTGCTGGAGAAGATCGGGGAAGATGAATACAGCATCGCCCATTATTATGTCCAGGAAGGGGATCTGATGCGGGATCCGGAGATTACATTCGTGCTGGAGGATGCAGATCGCTCCGTTTATCTTCTGTCCTTTAGGCAGGATAACATGGGTATCTATTATACGACAGACGAGCGGACGGAGGAACAGATCGAGGATCTGCGGCAGTTCTTTGATCAGTGGCTGACAAACATTAAAAACCAGGGCTTTACCTTATATCAGGCCCATGGGGAAAATGGGGAGTATACCAGGGAGGAAGAGGCGGGAGAACAAGCAGGAGAGCCGGCAGAGGAACAGGAGGATGAGGAATTTTTTGGCTGAAAGGGCGGCGCCAGACAGTAAGTGTGCGGATGCTTTATGAATGTCTGGAAAGCGCAGAAAGGAGAAATGATGGCAGTACAGCAGCGGGGCAGGCCGATGCCCTTTACGGAAGAGCAGATGCGGCAGATTTATGGTACAAATATCATTGATTTTGCGGTCAGCAACGGTTTTGAGATTGAAAAAAGCGACAAGGCCACGGTCCATGTGAAGAACAGCGGGGGACTATATCTGTTCAAGCATGGCCGTGGCTATTATTCTTTTACGGAGGAAAAGGGCGGCAATATCGTGGAGTTTGCCATGCACTATCTGGGATTGGAAAAACGGGACGCCATGGAACGGATCCTGGGATGCAGGGCTTATGAGCAAACCGTACACATCGTGACACCACGGGAAAAGGCGGAAAGGGGAAAAATGCGGCTCCCGCCCAGAGATACGGATGACAGGCGGGTGTTTGCCTATCTGACAAAGACCAGGAGGATCGACCCGGAGATTGTGCAGGCCATGATGAAACAGGGCAGAGTGTATCAGGCCAGACAGGAGGTAAACGGCAGGGTACGCAGGAACTGTGCGTTTGTGGGCTATGACAGCAGGGGGATGCCTCGGTACTGCGCCTTGCGCAGCCCCAGTGCGGACAGCAGTTTCCGTCAGGATGTGGAAAATTCAGACAAGACCTATGGTTTTCTCATGGAGGGACGGAGCAGACGGGTTTATGAATTTGAAGCGCCCATTGACGCTATGAGCCATGCCACGCTCTGTAAGCTGCAGGGGATCGACTGGAGAAAGGACTACCGGATTTCGGAAGGCTGTCTCTCCGACAAGGCGTTGAAACAGTTCTTAAAGGATCATCCGCAGGTCAGGGAGATTGTTTTCTGCTATGACAATGATGCGGACGGGAAACTGGCGGACGGCACCCCTCATAACCATGGGCAGGTAAGAGCGGCGCAGGCAAAGGAATATTTTGCCTCCCTTGGGTATGTTACATACATACAGACTCCGTCACAGAAAGATTTCAACAAGATGCTGACATCCCTCTATGAGCGGCCTGCTCAGGGAGAGCAGGAGGCGGAAGAAGATGGATTGGAACCGTGAGGATGCGGGCAGGTTTTGGAAAAGGACAAGGAGGTGACAAATGAGACCGGTGTATGTATGTCAGCTGCCGGAGGATTTACAGGGGGAGATCAGGGATATTTTCACCCGGCTGCTTTTGTATCAATGCGGCGGAGAGGATAAGGCAGAGGAATATTTTGGCATGAGCCTTGCGGATGCAGTACAGCAAGGCATGGATTTAAAAATAGCAGATATGGATTGTGCGGCGGAACCTTTAAAAAGCGGCGGGGATATGGCGGACATGCCGGAGAGCATCAGAGAGGATATGGAGCGGCTGGCTCAAATCATGGCACAGAGGCGGGAAATGGAGACGGACAGTCCGTTTCTGTATCTTGCAGGTGAGCAGGTCGGTGAGAGGGATCAATATGAGATGGTGAATGCCATATGGCATCACGGTGAGGATGATTACGGCTTATGGCAGGTGGAGATTCCGATCTATCTGGTCCGCAACATCCTGAACAGCCCGCAGAATTTTGTGGGTGATTTGGATGAAGTTTTGGATGGTGTGCCGCTGGAACCATGGCCTCCCAATCATACGATGCACTTCCTGTTCCCCAGGGGCGGCCGGATTGCCTGCTGCAGTATGGAAATGGGAAATGAGTTTTTTGCGGAATATGGCATCCAGGGCTCATCTGTGAGGGGGAGCAGGGAGGACATCAGGGAAGAACTGACTGTTTTGCTTAGTGTGGAACGGGCGGAGGAAAGCGGAGAGGCGGAGCGATAGCACAGGCAGGACGCTTTGTGAGGATAAGAGTGTTTGATAAAAGGGATTACATCATCAAAGAAAGGACAATCCTATGGAAAAAATAAAGTCATTTGACCTGGATCGGTGGAGCGAGCCGGACGAACGTCACTGTGTCAGACATATCGGAATGGCGGATGCAAAGGAGACTTTTGAAAAGCTGGAGGTGTATCTGAGAGATAAGGGGATGCTGCCGGATGAGTATTTTGAGTATAGTATGGATCTGCGGACAAGGCAGAAGGAGCTGCCTGATTTTGACTTTGCTCTGTGCGTTGCGAATTTCGGGGCCAGCGAGGGTATTTATCTGGATATTGATCTGATCTACAGCGTTGAGGGTGGAGGGCAGAAGAGCATGCGTTTTGCGACGGGAAAGACTTTGCAGGAGGGCGCTGACGCTTTCTTTCAGATGGCTCGGATCGCCGCCGAATGTTCCCTGATGCTGAACGGCCGGGGACGTGTTTATGAGAGGCACAATGTGGAGCTGGTGCTGACGGAGGAAGAGGCGGAGACGCTGGCATCCTTAACGAAGGCGCTGCAGGAGCAGTCAGCGGATATGGCGCAGGGGGAGGAGATGGAGCATTGACAGGTTGTTTCCCGCTATTAGGGGAGAGGCCGCCCTGCGGACGGGTGGGCCGCAGGCACACCAGAACTTGGTGCAAGGCAGGAATAGGCGGGTTACACACCGCCGTGAAACAGCTTGCAGGCAAAGCCTGCAACGGGGTTATCGCTAAAGATAAGGTGTTCCGTCTGGAACCCCTGCCGATGACGGGCAACGGGTATTCCGGACAGAAACCGCACAGGGGAGGTGACAGCATCAAAAAACCGACACAGAAGCGCTCCATTAACTTCACGTCTGAGACTCTGGAGGCCCTGGATAAGCTGGCGGCCAGAAACCATACTACCACATCGGAGCTGGTACGGGGCTATGTGGAGAAGGGGCTTTCCATAGAGGGCAGCCGGGAGGATATAGACTTTATTGCCCGTATCATACGCCAGGAACTGACAGCGGTTTATCATGTGGACGAGCTTAAGGCCATCGCAGATCATGACACAGACCGGATCGCCAAAATGCTCATGAAAATAGGTAAGATCAACGGCGCAATGTTTTTCCTTCTCATCAAAATCTTTATGAACCTTGCCAATGAGGGGAGCGAGGATGATTTCGACCGGATGATCTCCGGAGCGGTCAGGCTGGGCATAGATTATATGCAGAAAAAGGATTTCCAGATCAACAGCTTTCTACAGGACACGGAGAATCTGCGGAGGCTGGCAGACAGGATTTAGCACAGTAAAAGGAGAGTCAGTATGCTTTCATATGAAGAATTTAAAGAAAAACTAATAAAGCAGACCAAAGAAAACATGCCGCAGAGATACCGTGATGCGGAAGTAGAGATTATCAGGGTGCCTAAAAATAATGACAGAATGTTTGAGGGAATTTCTGTCAGACCGCAGGACAAAGGCAGTGGTGCTGTGTTTTATTGTGTGGATGCCTATTTGGATTATCTGCATAATGAATCGTTGGAAAAGACAATTTCACTTTATTTGATGAGGCTTGTTCATTATCTGGATCATATGCCGGAGATTGATGCGGAGGATTACCAGGACTGGGAGAATGTCAAAGGCAGGATTGTGCCGCAACTGGCAAGCATGAGAAAAAATCGTGAAAGCATACAACATTTTGTACACAGACCGGTGGAGGGTACGGATCTGGCTGTCATTTACCGCATTATGCAGGATATGGGACAGTTAAGAGGAAGTATAAAGATACCCAACGAATTGATGGAGAAATGGGGAGTAGACTTAAACCGTATCCACGTAAGAGCCTTCTATAATATGAATACCATACTGACGCCGCAGATTGTGGAGCTTGGCCCGGAGACGGAAGAGGGTGGCAAGCCGGAAGTGTACAAAAAACTACCGGAACATATGGACAGGGACTGTATGTATGTCTTTACAAATCAGGAAAGGTTTTATGGTGCGTCAACTATTATGGCATCCGGCATATTGTCCGGAATTGCGGAGCGGCTGCAATGCAGCTTTTACCTGCTCCCCCTGACGGTGGATGATATGATGATAATCCCCCAGATAGAAGATGAGGATGTGGAAGAGCTGCATAAACTCGTCCTGAAATGTAACATTTGTGCAGAAACAGAGGAATCCATGCTTTCGGATCAGGTTTATTTTTATGACAGCACAAAGAGGGAGTTATCTATGGCAACGGATCCCGCATATACACAGGAAGTTGTTTTAAAGATGCTGGAGCAGTCCGTTTCCCCGACAGGGCAGACGGATGAATCTGATGTCAGGGAAATGGAGAGATAGGCATGACAGACGAATTAGTAGAGAGCCGGGAACTGCTATGTCGATCTTAGTATATAAGCAGCGCCAACGTCACCCAAACAAAAAAGACACGCCGGGAGCCAACTACGCCCACGTTCGGTATATAGCCACCAGACCGAGAGTAATGAAGAATGAAAACGGGGATCATGGGCTGTTTGGCAAAATGGAGCCGGGGCCGGTCACGGAATTTGAGGACTGGAGGGATGTGGCGAAGTCTGTGTATGCCAATTCCAAAAGGGGAATCGTCATGTACCGCAGTGTTGTGTCCTTTGCGGAAGACACCGCAAGAGAGCTTTTGCTGAAGGATCAGAAAAGCTGGCAGAGATACATTGAGAATCATATGATGACGATTGCGGAGAAGAACGGCATCAGGCGGGAGAATCTGCAATGGGCGGCTGCGGTGCATGGGGAAAAGGGGCATCCACACATCCATGTGGTATTCTGGGATAAATCAGTGCGGGCAAAGAATCCCTTTACGCCGCCCCAGATACCGGACGCCATCAGGAGACAGATGATAAAGGACACGTTTGCGGAAAAGATACTTGCCTTTGCGAAGGAGAAGGATCTGGCAGTAACGGAAATGCGCCGGGTATCGGATGCACTGCTGGCGCAGTTTGAGGAAGAAATGCGGTGTAAAAGTCCCGGCAGATTCAAGGCGGCGGCCAGGCTGTTGGAGGAAGAGCTGGAGCAGGGGATTGGTTTTGAGAGGGAAGTTTTGGCAAAGCTGGCAGAACGGCTTTTTGCAATTCGGGCAGTCATTCCGGCGCAGGGGCGGATCGCTTATCAATTTCTGTCCCAGGAGGCAAGGGACAAGACGGATGAGACAGTGCATTTTCTGCTTGAAAATGTCCCGGAGGTCAGGCGGTGTTTTGACAAGTATGTGGATGCTAAATACCGTATGGCAGAGATGTATTCTTCCGATGGCGGATGGCTCTCGAAGCAGAAAGAGAAGTTTGAGAAGGAGGCCGGGAAAATCCTGGCGAACCGGGTACTGTCCGGCGTTAAGGCCATATGCAGGCTGGAAAACGAGAATTGCGGAGCGGCATATCTGAAAAGCCACAGGGAATATCTGGCATCCAGAATCATCATGGAGGCCCTTGACATGCTGTCCCGCCTGACATGGAAACAGGAGGAAGATTTGTCTGGCGGGCAGATGTTTCAGGGAGATTTGTCAAAGGAGGCGAGGAAGGAGTTGTTCTTAAAAAATCAGGATAAAGGATATGAACATTAGATTGAAAAATAAGACTTAGGAGCCTAAAAAAGGGCGCACTAATACAAGGAAACTTATACAACGTGGTAGATGACGCACACCATTTTTTCATCACTATTTGTGCCGTCAGCGTCAGCGGCGGAATGGAGATTAATATGAAAAATGAGAGCGAAGAACGGGGACATCCATGCAGGGGGTGTCCCTATGTTTTTACCAGCGGCGGCACGGATTGTATTATGGCTGCCGTTCCGGGGGATTGTTTCTGGTACTTCTATATGCGGCTGATGGGGCGTACAGATGCCCGTATATCTTCGCAGGAAGTGAAAAGACAGTACGGGGAGCATATGGGGGGACACCTCCGTGCCGGGGAAAAGCTGAATGGTGCGGTTGGGATGCTCCTTAAGGTGGCGGAGCTGAAATATGGGAAACGGTATGCAGAGCGCCTGAGAGAAAGGGTGGTTTTGGAAGGAGGAAAAACTTGAAATTAAGAGATATGCTGCTTGTCGCAGATAACAATAAGGGTACGGAACATAAATATCTGTCAGGCGTGGAGGACTACATGTCGGCCTTGTTCGAGGTGTTTAAGGATTCGGAGACGGAGACAGAGGTTTCCCATGTGTTGAAAGAATTGTGCCAGACGAAAGATAACAGTCGCTGGGTGAAAGTATATCCGACGGCGGACAGGACTTTCAGCGCCAGATTCTGCGGAAGTGCGCGGGAATTGAGGGACTTTCTGCTGGGAATTCATGGAATGACGGACAGAGAGACTGTTTTTGACAAAGACCGCTGTACAAAAGAATGCCTGGAGGTGCTGACTGCTTACGATATGGACTGTGGAGGGCATCCGCTGATCGGGAAACTGCACTATGAGAAACAGGAGTACGTTTTCCGGCAGGGAGAGACGCTGCATAACCTGAACGGATGCGATTACTGTGTTCTCATGGTACTGAATGAAAGAGACCTGTTTTTGATGGCGTTAAACAGCGGCCAGTTTTTGATTGCGCAGGATACCAGGGCATACGCAAGGTATCCGAGAGAGGGGAGGTATTCACCGGACAGTATCATCAGGGGGATAGAGTGGGAGCATGGGGTTTATCTGGGAAATGACCTGTCGGTGATTGATCTTGACAGCATTCAGAAAGAGTATGCCCCTGACCAAGACGCAGGGCAGGATGAAAGTGGTGAGGATGAGGAACCGGAGCGCTGAACACGCTCCGGGAAAGGGAGATTTATGAAATCAAAGGTTGAGTTTTACAAGGCATTTTTTGAGGAATTGGAGAAAAAAGGTTTTGGTGTGGCGCAGCCCTCATCCCCGGATTATGTGGTGGATATTCAGTTTAAGGGTAAGACCATCGCTTTCTATACCAAGGGGGATTTGATCGAAAAGAATCCGTTTGCAGAGGTGTCGGAAAAGCAGATGGAGCGGCTCTGGAGCATGGCAAAGGCAACGGCCAGTCTGTGCGGCATCTGCTCGGATCAGCCCTATGAGGAACAGAAGGCAGAGGCAATGAAAAATGGCGTAATGAAACTGAATGAGCACAACGGCGTTATATTGGCCTGCAAAAAGCATCCCCTGTTCGACTATGTGCTTTCCACCTATCGGCAGGACGTGCAGAACGACAACAGGCCCATTCAGAGACAGTATTTTTACAACCGGGAAGAGGCGTTTGAGAGCTTTGCCATGCGCAGCGGGCTGGTGGATGAAAGGAAACTGTTCACGGAAACGCAGTTACAGCTCATTCATGCCGGGCTTGTAAAACTGCGCACCATGGATGATGAACTTTCCGGTGAGGATATGAAAGCGGTTGGGGAGCTGGTGAACCGGGTGGAGGAATTGGTGCCAGAGCTGCATCGGGAGGAACGGCGGTTTGATGTTACAAGACTGCTGGACGCCCTTTTACTGGAGCGGGGATGAAAATCTTTTGCCTCGAATAATTGCCATACGGCGCTAAAACATTGAGGAAATCAGGGAGGGAGCAGATGCAGCCACAGAACGGGAGCATATGGGGCAATATCAACCTCTGTATTGAGATTGCCCTGAACATTTATTACATAGTCGGGGAGCATGGGGAGGGAATCATGATTCCTAAGGAACACGTAGCGGCAAATTTTTCTGAAAAGACAGTGTCGGCCGGAAAAGAATCGGAGGGCTGTCTTTATTATCCCAAGGGGGAGACCATGGATATGCCGCTGTATGAGATGCTGCAGAAACGGGCGGCCATGGCAAGGAAAGTGGAGCTTGCGGCGACCGCACAGATGGCGGACATCCGGGGAAAAGAACAGGGTGCGTTTTCGGCGCTTTTTGAGGGTATAGGGCCGCCGACATGTTCGGAGCCGGAACGGAAATGTATTCGGGAGGGAATCTATATGACGGGCGGGCGGGACCCAATGCTTGCCATTCACGAAAAGATTGCGCATTTTATGTCCCCCTATGCCTGTGAGTTTGGCAGGAATGAGGATGGGTATCTTTACTATACCCTGCAAAGTGCGGCAATCCCTCTGTATGACTTAAAGGAAGTATTCCCTGAGTGCAGAGAAATGGTTCTCTCCGAGGAAAGTCTGTGCGCCACTATTTGTACGCATTATCCTGCATACAGGGAGGAATATAACGCCGTGGTGCCGGAGGAAGAGCAGATTCCGCAGATCAGCGCCCCGGCAAATCTGTTTTTGCAGGAACAGCTTGACCGGGCACAGGCGGCGGGAGAAGGGATGCAGGAGGAAATACAGGAAGATATGCAGATAAAAATGCAGGGAGAGGAAAGGGATGAGGAAGATTATGGAGAACAGGTGGATTGGTATGAGCATTGAGGCATACAGGGGGGTATACGGATGAAGCTTGTCTATATTGCAAGCCCTCTCCGAGGACAGCATCCTTCGGGAAAGGATTATGAAACAAACATCAGACTGGCGGAGGAATACTGTGAGAAAGCCTGCTCTCTGGGTGTGCTGGCATTTGCGCCCCATCTGTATTTTACCCAGTTTTATAATGACGCAATACCGGAGGAACGGGAGAAAGGGCTGGAAATGGGGCTTGCCATGCTGGAAAAGTGTGAGGAACTGTGGGTGATGGGAAACTGTATCAGCCAGGGGATGCGGGGCGAGATTGCCCGCGCAAAAGAACTTGGTCTGCCCATTTACCATGTGGAGGCGCCCCACGACATCGAGTATTATCCTGTCAGTGTGGACAACAATTCACTGCTGGGGAGGCATTCCTGTGTAACAGACAGCCGGGGTCAGGACTATACGGGAAAGATTCTGGTGATGAACTTTGACGCACTCAAGCCGGAATACCGGAGCAGGCCCTATCAGTTGTGGCTTGCCACCGGTGGGTTTGGGTGCAGCCCCACAGCCAGAGGCCGGAGAGTTTACGCAACCAGCCTTTACGATGGAGAACAGTGCAGCTTTTACCGGCAGGACTTTGCAGGCATTCTGAAAGGGGATGTCTGGGAGGAAGTGCAGAGACAGTATGATTTTGTGATACCCGTGCAGGAGCAGGCAGACGGCTGCAATATGCCCCAGAAGGGAATGGAGCCATGAAAAAAAGGGAAAAAATCGTCTTGGGTGGCATTATGGCGGGAATGGGGACGCTGCTGAATCTGTTTTTCACCGCCGCACTGCATGGGATGCTGTCGGGGCGGATGAAGTCACTTGCCCTGGTGCCCATAGGGGAATGTATCTCAGGGCTTTTTACAGAGCAGAGGCAGGGGATGCTGTTTTTGGTCTTTGAGGGTTTTATGGCGCTGTGCTGTATCCTGTTCTTTGTGCAGAACAGCAGGGCCTATCAGTCCGATCTCATGAAAGTGACGGATGAGATTCAGATTCCGGTGCCGATGGGACAGTATCAGCATGGTTCCTCCAGGTGGATGAGGGAAGAAGAAAAAGATAAGGTGTTTCAGGTCTGTATGATAAATCCCACGGATCCGATAATCCGGCAGCTGATAGATACCGGGTATGAGGGGCTTGACTTTATGCGGGACACCGCAAAGGCGGATGCCGGCGCCGCAGGAGGACAGGGGGACAGAGAATCCTCTGACGGTGCCGTTTCCATAGATCAGGATGCAGGACAGGAGACGGGAGAGGGAAAGGAGGAACGGACAAAGGAAGAACGAAGAGGGGAAGAACGAAGAGAGGAAGAGCGAAGAGAGGAAGAGCGGGGAAAGGAGGAACAGGAAAAAGAGGAACAGGAAAAAGAGGATAAAAAGGCGGAGGAAGGTTATGAGACGGTGGCGTATGTCTGGCAGAAACAGGAATCGGAGCCGGAGCAGGGTGCATCCGCCGGAACAGAAAGACAGGCAGGAAACGGTCAGGATCCCTATCGGATTCTGAAGGAGGGCGGCGTTGTGATCGGGATGAGCAGACACGGAAAAAGGGAGAAGATACATTACATTGGGGACGATACCCATACCCTCACCATAGGTGCGACCCGTTCCGGCAAGACGAGGACGCTGGTGCTGCAGTCTGTCTGTCTCATGGCACTGGCTGGCGAGAGCCTTGTCATCAGCGATCCCAAGGCGGAGCTGTATCAGTATACCGCCCCCTTTCTGAAGAAACTGGGGTATGATGTGATCTGTATTGATTTCAAGAATCCGGAAAAGAGCAGCCGCTACAACCTGCTCCAGCCTATCATTGATGCAGTGAACAGAGGGGAGACGGATAAGGCGGAGATGTACGCATGGGACATTACCAACATCCTTGTGGGAGACAACACCAGCAATGAGAAGATTTGGGAGAATGGGGAAAAGTCCACCATTGCGGCGGCAATCCTCTGCGTAGTGGTGGATAACGCCAAACGGCCGGAATATCAGAACCTCACCAATGTTTACTGGTTTGTGGCGGAGATGTGCAAGGCAGTGGGAAACAAAACGCCCATGCAGGAGTATGTCAAGAAACTGAAACCGGGGCATCCGGCCAGGGCGCTTTTGTCAATTTCCGATGTGGCACCCAGCAGAACCAAGGGGAGTTTTTATACCTCGGCGCTGACTACGTTGCGGCTGTTTACCTCAAGGGCCGTCTATTCCATTACTCACAAGAGTGATTATAACATAGCGGACATCGGAAGAAGAAAGCAGGTGCTGTTCTTTATCCTGCCGGATGAAAAGACCACCTATTATCCCATTGCGAGCCTTATGGTGTCCCAGCTTTATGAGCTGTTGGTGCATCAGTCGGATGAAAGGGGCGGGAGGCTGATTAACCGGGTGAACTTTGTTCTGGAGGAATTTGGCAACTTTACCAAGATAAACGACCTGACAAACAAACTGACCGTGGCAGGAGGCCGGGGCATGAGGTTCCATTTCTTTTTGCAGAGCTTTGAGCAGCTTACCGAGAAGTACAACCGGGAGACGGCGGCCATTGTAAAGTCCAACTGCCAGAGCTGGATTTATTTGCAGGCGGACGACAAGGAAACCCTGTCTGAGATCTGCGACAAGCTGGGAAAATATACCTGCTCTGGCTATCAGCTGTCAAGCCAGCATGGGCGGTATGTCAACCCGTCCTCCAGCAGCACCGTCAGTCTGGTTGGCAGGGAACTTTTGACAACGGATGAAATACGAAGGGTGTCAAGGCCCTATCAGATTGTGGTGTCCCGCTCTCACCCGGCAATGATGGTGTCACCGGATCTGTCGCAGTGGTATTTTAACCGGATGTGCGGGCTGGGGGACAAGGAGCATAACCGCAGGGTCAGGGAGGAAAGGGAGCGCAAACGCCCGGTACTTACCGGCGTAAAGGAGGATATCCCGTTGTGGAACATTTGGGTCTACTATACAAAGGATCTTCAGATGAAAGAGGAAAAGCAGAGACAACAGGGAATCCCTGTGCAGGCAGGTTCTCTGTTCTCGGAAAAATTTATGCGGAGGGGAGGAAAAGCACCGGACAATGAAGAAGATGAATAAATGGTTACAGAGATGCAGGGCGGCGGGAAGAACATTTTCTGCCGCCCTTGCCATGTTCCTGCTGAATGGCAGGATCGCATATGCCAGCAGTAGTATCAATCAGAGCAGGCTTGCTCTGGGAACGGAGAGGCTGATCAAGGATGCCACGTCCTGGCTTATGGTACTGGCGCCGATTGTGGCAGGGCTTTTGATTATTTATTTCTGCATCAGGCGCAGTGCGGCGGATGAGATGGATCAGAAGAAATGGAACAACCGTATTGTGGTCGCCATTGTGTCCTGCATCGGGGCGGTGATCGGGAGCGCAACCTTAAACATTATTATCGGTTATTACCGGTAAAACACTCATTAAAATAAAAAACGGAGGAATGAACACTATGAAAAAAATCAATGATACCATGAACAGACTGGCCGTAGCTGTGTATGTAAAGGGCGGACGCATGAAACAGAGGATCACCGGCATCCTTGCCAGAAAAGAGGGGGAGGGTTTTGTTGATACGGCCCTTAAGATCCTGATCTCTGTGGTGGTAGGTGCCTTGCTGCTGGCGGGACTTTATGCACTGTTCAAGAATACCATCCTGCCCACGCTGACGCAGAAGATCACAAATCTGTTTAATTATCAGGGGTAAAGCAGATACTATCAGAAAATAGAAGGTTGTGTTTGAGACGGAGAGCTGCCTGCCGGGAAACCGGCAGGCGGATTTTAGCAAAGTGAAAACGAAATGCCAAGAAGAAGTGTATTTCAAAACTGTTGACTAATATGCGCATTAAGGTGCATAGGGAGGTGTGAGATTGAAAGTAACAGCAAAAATTACAAAGAACTTTACGGATGCAGGAAAACTGAAAGCGTTCGCCACGGTATGTCTGGCGGACGCTTTTTTAGTGACCGGCATCAGGGTTGTGGAGTGCGAAAAAGGGATCACTGTGTTCATGCCCAGCATGAAGGACAAGGAGGACGAGTACCGGGATGTATGTTTCCCGATCAAGCCGGAGCTGCGCAGCCAGATCAATACGGCTGTATTGAATGCCTACGATGCAAGCCAGAAGGAAAACGAAACAGATGAGGAATAGCAGAACAGAGATTATGCAAAAGGGAGGTGGCCTGGAGTGGAGGTTATATTGGTACTCCTTATCGTGGCGATTTTAAACGGGGCAATAGTCTACATTGACTCAATGCTGCAGGACCTGGTGCCCATGACGCTATATGCCGACCGGTATATGCTGACGGCAAACGGCGGGAGTATGATTGATACGCTTTTTGATATTCTGCTGGGATTTGGAGTATCTCTGATTATTCTGAAATTCCTGAAAAAAGGTTTTGAGTGCTATGTTATGTGGACGGACGGGGATCCTGACACGGAACCCATCAGTATTGTCATCCGCTTTATGCAGGCGGTGGTGGTAGCCGTTTGTTTCCCGATTCTGTACGGCTGGATGGCGAAGGCCGCAGAGGGCCTGATTGATGACCTGCTGGTAGCGATAGGAGCCTCCACGGATTATGACTGGCAGACATGGGTAAACGGTATTTCATCGTTGGGGCTGGTGACGGCCATCTTTGGACTGATCTTTGTCATTTGCTATTTTATTCTGTATTTCCAGTTCCTGATGAGAGGGCTGGAAATCATGATTCTGCGGATCGGTATGCCCATGGCCTGCGTGGGGCTTTTGGATAACGATAAAGGGATATTTAAAACCTATATCAACAAGTTTTTCCAAAGCACCCTTGCGGTGGTAATCCAGATCTGTCTCTGTAAGCTGGGGGTAGGAATGATGCTGAATGTGGGCATCAACATGAATGTGTTCTGGGGGCTGGCCTGTCTGGTGCTTGCCATCAAGACGCCCGCATTCCTGCGTGACTTCCTTGTGCCCACAGGCGGAGGGGCAGGCGGTGTAATCAACAATGTATACCACTCCGTGCGGCTGGTGGGAATGGTAAAAGGCATGGCAAAGTAAGTGGCGCAAATATGCAGGACAAAAACTCACGGGAACAGAAAGGATGGAATATTTGAATGTAGATGATATTTCCAAAGCTATAATCGGCCTGATCCGGGCGGGTGCGGTATTTCGGTTTGTATACTGCATGGTACGTCTGCAGGGGGCGGAAGAGGAACAGGCGCAATATCGGAAGAGGGCAAAAAATACGGTATTGTTCTATGTCATAGCCGAAAGCATCTGGCAGATCAGGGATATTGTGATGTATTACTATAAGTGATGCGCCCACGGGGTGGGCCGGAAAGGAGGAAGTACGGAAGAACAGAAATGGGAGCTGTATATCCCCAGCGGGGTAAAGGCGGAAAATGAATTGTTCAACGGTTTTGGACGGAGGGAGCTTTTGCAGAGTGCTGCAGGCTCCCTTTTTGGCGGCGCCGTTGCCGCCGTGATCTGGCTGTGTACAGGAAACGTGGCGTTTACGGTGGTTGCGGTCCTGACAGGAATCTTTGGGAGTGTGATGATGTGTACCAGGGACCAGAACAATCAGAGTGTGGTCGATCAGATTGGGAACATTGTGCGTTTTGCAAGAAACCAGCAGATTTACCCTTACCGGGCTTTAATCGAATGGGGTATATGGTGAGACGGAAACAAAATTACCAATTCAATATGGATGCTATTCTGCCGGAAGAGAGAAAAGGAGATGTGAATACCTCTCAAACCAAAACAGGAGGTCTGTTTGGAATTTTTGGATTTATTCAGTGGAATAGGCGGCTTTAGAAGAGGATTGGAACGGAGCGGACACAAATGTGCCGGTCATGTGGAAATCGACAGGTATGCGAACATCAGTTACATGGCAATGTACGGCCTTGCTCCCTGTAAGTACGGAAAATGCGGAGAAGGAAACTGTTGCCGGATATGCAGTAAGGAGGTAAGTGAACACTGTGACGGAAATCATTGCAAAGGCGAATGGT